>Ga0265293_10004429_pt1 | contig 24756 bp, 30 predicted proteins | sample Munlanlewell138R_FD_192505 | JGI IMG/M metagenome (GOLD analysis project Ga0265293, IMG submission 192505) | Leachate microbial communities from a municipal landfill in Southern Ontario, Canada - Leachate well 138R | ecosystem: Engineered > Solid waste > Landfill > Unclassified | place: Canada...
TGCGCCGATGATACTGGACTAACCTGTCTGGGAAAGTAGGTAGCTGCCAAGACCTACAAATCTAACCCTCAGTCTTTATTGATTGAGGGTTTTTTTGTTTATATAAGTAAAAATCATTTGATCCTCAGCCTAAATAATCAGATAATTAACCCCTAAACATCAGATGATCGACCCCTAAACATCAAGTAAATCTACCCTAAACATCAAATGAAAATCTATAGAATTCTTATCGGTAAAATTTTTGTCTATTGATGTTTTATTATTTTATTTTTGGTAGATATAAATTTTTTTCTATACCTTTGCAAAATGATTAATAGAGCTATTAAACTAATCTATTAATTCTTTGTTTTATTAATACTGGATAATATATTTATGGAGAGTTTGATTTTAAAAGTTGCTGAGGATTTGTTTATGGATAAGGGCTTTAATGGGGTTTCTACAACAGAAATTGCACAAAAGGTTGGGTGTAACCAAGCTTTAATTCATTATTATTATCGCACCAAGGCTAATTTATTTCAAAAGGTTTTTGAGAATAAATTAAGGTATTTGGTTTCTCAATTTGATATAACAGATGATAATGAGGAGGATTTTGAAGAGAGATTAAGTAATCGAATATCTAAGCATTATGAAATCCTAAAGCAAAATCCTAAACTACCAATATTTATTTTGAATGAGATAAATAATAATTCAGAAACAATTCATTGGTTAAAAGAAGCATTTAAGAATAATATACCTAGCTTTATTGTAAAATTCCAAAAGGAACTTGACGAAGAAGTAAAAAGTAATAGAATTAGAGAAGTAAACGCTATGTGTTTAATTTTAAATATTATATCTCTTAATGTTTTTATGTTTATAAGCCTTCCTATAGTCGAGTATGTTTTTAATTCACAAAATGAGAGTATTGATCAATTTGTTGAAAATAGGAAGAAAGAAATAATACAAACTATTTTAAATAGTATTAGATTGAATAATAAGTAATAAATATTGATATATGAGAAAAGTATCTTTAACCATATTCTTAATTTTCTTTTGTTCTTTGGGATTTTCTCAAATAAGTATTGATTATTGCCAAAAAAAAGCAAGAGAGAATTACCCTTTATATAGAAATTTTAATCTATTAGAGAAAACTTCGAATTTTACAATTGAAAATACTAAAAGAAATTATCTTCCTCAGGTAAATTTTTCAATCAAAACAAGCTATCAATCCGATGTTACTAAGATTGATTTTGACTTGCCTTTTCCAATTAATATTGATTTTCCGGAAATGAAAAAAGACCAATATCAAGCATTTTTAGAAATTGGTCAATTGATTTGGGATGGAGGATTAACAAGTAATAAGAAGAAAGAAGCTAAAGCAGAATTAGAATCTCAAAACTCTACACTAGAAGTCGAATTATATAATCTTAAAGACAGGATTGCTAACATCTTTTTTGGAATATTAAGCATAAAAGAGCAAAAGACTCAAGCTTTATTAATGGAAAAGGAATTGGGTAGAAATATTAAGCAAATTGAAGCTTATATTGAAAGTGGTTTAGCTAACCAATCAGATTTGGATTTAATAAAAGTAGAGGAATTAACCATTAAGCAAAGGATTTCTGAAATAGAAATAATGGAGAAAACCTACATTAAATTATTATCTATTTTCATTGGAGAAGAATTAAGCGTTGATGCCGAATTTTCTGAACCAGAATTAAAAGTGTATAATCTTTCAAATAATATTTTCAGACCAGAACTTAAAGTATTTGATTCTCAAATTAAATTAATTCATATTAAAAAGAGATTGGTTAATAACCTAAGTATGCCTCAAATTTCTGCATTTGCTCAAGGAGGATATGGACGACCAGCACTTAATATGTTTAATGAAGATTTTGATTTTTATGGAATAATAGGGTTAAGATTAAATTGGAATATTAGTAGCTTATATACCAAATCAAATAAAATAAATATTTTGGAAGTAAATAAACAATTAGTCGAATCGAATAGAAATGCATTTCTATTTAATACAAATATTCAATTGGAAAACCAAAACTCTGAAATATCGAGATTAGAGAGTCAGTTGAAAAGAGATAATGAAATAATTCAGCTTAGAGAAAGAATAAAGAAAGCCTCTGAATTTAAATTAGAAAATGGTACAATAAGTGTAAGTGATTATATTAAGGATGTAAATGCAGAGGATATTTCAAAACAAAATCAAATTCTACATAGAATACAATTATTAATGTCAATTTATAAATATAATAATATAATAAATCAACCTTATGAGAAATAGAATAATAAAACTATCAATAATACTATTATTAATCTCTTGTGGGAAAGGAGATAATGAGTTTAACACAAGTGGAGTTTTTGAGTCAAAAGAGGTGCTTGTTTCTGCAGAATCGACGGGTAAAATACTTTCACTTCAAGTCGAAGAGGGAGATAAGATAGCATTTGGGCAAAAATGTGGTTTAATCGATACTACTCAATTATATCTTAAACGTCAACAATTATTATATTCAATTCAAGCAGTAGGAGGGAAGAGTATAGATATTAATAAACAAATTGCAGCTCTTGAGGAAAATATAAAAAAGCTTAAGATTGAAAAGCGAAGAATTGAAAAACTATTAGAGAAGAATGCTGCAAATACAAAGCAATTGGATGATATTAATTCAAGTATAGCAGTAGCTGAAAAACAATTATCAGCGCAAAAATCTTCTTTTGAAAAGGGAAATAAGTCTATTAGTTCAGAAGAGGCTTCTTTAAGAACACAGGTATTACAATTAAATGACCAATTAGATAAATCGAAAATTAAAAGTCCAATTGATGGCACAGTAATAACAAAATATACTGAACAAGGAGAATTTGCAAATATTGGTAAACCTTTGTTTAAGGTTGCAGATATTGATAATATGATTCTTAGGATTTATCTTAACTCTTCTCAGATAACAAAAATAAAATTGGGACAGGAAGTGAATGTATTTGCTGATTATGGAGATGAGAGAAGAGAGTATAAAGGGAAAATCACTTGGATTAGTTCGAAGGCAGAATTTACTCCAAAAGCAATTCAGGTTAAGGACGATAGGGATAATTTAGTGTATGCAGTTAAGATAATGGTTAAGAATGATGGTTATTTAAAAATTGGTATGTATGCCGATATAAAGCTATGAAAGTATTAAAGGTTAATAACATATCTAAGAAGTTTAATTCTGAATACGCTTTAAAGAATATTAGCTTTGAAGTTGAAAAAGGAGAGATATTTGGTATTATTGGTCCTGATGGAGCTGGTAAAACTACTTTATTTAGAATACTAACAACTTTAATCCTCTCTGATTCCGGTAATGCAATGATAATTGAAAATGATATTATTAAAGATTACAAAGAAATTAGAAAAATTCTTGGTTATATGCCGGGGAGTTTCTCTCTTTATCATGATTTAAGCGTTGAGGAGAATCTTGAGTTTTTTGCAAGTGTTTTTAATGTAAGTATTGAGGATAATTATTATTTAATAAAGGATATTTATTCACATCTTCAGCTTTTTAAAAAAAGAAGAGCAGGGAATCTTTCTGGTGGTATGAAACAAAAATTAGCCCTTTCATGTGCTTTAATCCATAAGCCTGAGATATTGTTTTTGGATGAACCCACAACAGGAGTTGACCCAGTAAGTCGTAAGGAGTTTTGGCAAATGCTAAAAAGACTGCAAAATCAAGGAATTACAATTATTGTTTCAACACCCTATATGGATGAGGCAAAGCTTTGCGACAGAATAGCATTAATAAATAAAGGAGAGTTTATAGATATAGATTCTCCCGAAGCAATAATATCTAAATTTCCTAAGAAGCTTTTTCGAGTTGAAGGAGATAATATGCCTATATTATTAAAACAATTAAGAGAGAACGCTAATATTGAAACATGTTATTCTTTTGGAGATTCTTGTCATATAACTCTCAAAGATGAAAAAGAAGGGATTAATTATAAAGAAATTAAACCCACAATAGAAGATTATTTTATGAGACTATCAGAATAATATCTTCCAGTGGTAATGGATAATATCTCCCAGTGGTAATGGGAGAAAAATAAAAACTAATATAAACAATGAAAACAGCAATTATTTATTATTCTAAGAAAGGTACAACTCAAAAGGTTGCTAAGATTATTTCAGAGAAATTGGATTCTCATGAAGGTTTAATCGATTTAAAGAATAAGCCTTTTTTTGATATTTCTACTTATGAGAGAATAATTATCGGAAGTCCTATCTATGCAGGTAATAGTCATAATAAGGTTAAGAAATTCATCGCTTCAAATCTTAATCACTTGTTGAATAAGGAGGTAGGATTATATGTTTGCGGAATGGAAAGAGATGAGGCTAAGCAAAGGGAAGAGTTAGAAAGAGCATATCCAAAAGAGTTAATTGATAAAGCTAAATCAAAGCAATTCTTAGGAGGAGAGTTTTTGTTTGAAAATATGAATTTATTTGAAAAGATGATAATTAAAAAGATAGCAAAAATAGATAAAAGTATTTCAGCAATTAACCATCAAAACATAGATAAATTTGTTAATGAGATTTCTTTGCAAACATTAAAATCATAGCTTTATGGCAATACCAACTTCAAGGACAAAAGAGTCTGGAAAAATTATAATTAATGCAGAGAAATGTATTGGATGTGAGCTTTGCGTTAAGGCCTGTAAGGATTTTTCCTTAGAGATAAGAGATAATAAGGTTTATCAAAAATCAGAATCCTGCTTTGGATGTATTGCTTGTGGGCATTGTATGGCAATATGTCCTAATGGAGCAATAGAAATTAGTGGTAGAACACTCTCAAAGGAAGATTTATTTGACTTGCCTGAAAAAGAATTTGCATCGAATTATTCTTCTATTTTAAGTTTATGCCAAAGAAGAAGAAGTATTAGAGAGTATAAAGATAAAGAGGTTGAAAAAGATTTAATAGAAAAGATACTTTTTGCTGCGAGAACCTCTCCAATGGGTTTGCCACCATCAGATGTAAATGTTTTAATCTTTGATACAAAAGAGAAAACAAATCAATTTGCTAAAGACTTCTGTGAGTATCTTAAAGGGATAAAATGGTTGTTCTCCGATTTGTCACTTTCTCTTATGCGACCTTTCTTAAGTAAGGCAAATTATGAGATGTTTAAGGATTTTGTTCAGCCTATGTTTTCTATATATCAAGAGAGCATGGATAGAGGAGAAAATGTAATTACTTACGATGCTCCTGTTGCTATCTATTTTTATGGCTCTCCTTACACTGATCCTGCGGATCCAATAGTTGCAGCAACTTATGCAATGCTTGCAGCAGAATCTCTTGGATTGGGAACTTGTATGTTGGGAGCAATTCATCCTTTAATTCAGAATGGAGGGAAAGCTACAAAGTTTAGAAAAGAACATGGAATTAAATATAAAAGCAGAGAAGGATTATTTCTTATTTTAGGCTATCCAGATGTAGAATATAATAAAGGAATAAAAAGAACATTCGCCTCAGAAACTTATAAATAATGTCTTAATAATTAATGATATTGATATGAAAAGTTTAAAGAAAAATTTTGTAATTGAATGGAAATGCCCTTTTTATGATGTAGATAAATTAAAAGATGAGGATTTTCAAAATAGTTTCTATTTAATATCTGGTTTAATAAAAAGCCAACGGGGAGAGTCAAGAGTACAATACTGCGGAATAAGTCATTCAAGAAGTGTTTGTTCTCGTCTTCATGATAAAAAACATACGCAAGAAAAAGTTACAAGGAATAAGCAAATTTGGATAGGGAAGTTCTCTGATGATAAGTTAAATACAAAAGCGAATATTGAATTAGCAGAGCATTTGATTGTATATTATTGTAAGCCTGAGTTAAATAAAAAAAAGACAAAAACTATTCCGAAAGAACCTATTTCAATAATAAATAGATGGAAGAAACCTTCAGGGGAATTTTGGAGAAGGAAGCAATATCCAGTACAGCAGCATATTAATAGTGTTGTATTATATGATGGTGAAAGCTTTTGGTATGCTGAGAAGTTCAATAAAATATAAGTTTATGGAAGATGTAATTATTGTAAAGGATTTGACTAAGAGGTTTGGGCATTTTGTTGCTGTGGATAATATTTCTTTTAATGTGAAAAAGGGAGAGATATTTGGATTTTTGGGGGCTAATGGTGCAGGGAAGACTACAGCGATGAGGATTTTATGTGGCTTAAGTCGACCAAGCTCAGGCAAGGCAATGGTTGGGGGCTTTGATATTAGACATGATTCAGAAAGGATTAAAAAGAATATTGGTTATATGAGCCAGAAATTTTCTCTTTATCAGGATTTAAAGGTTTGGGAAAATATAAAACTCTTTGCAGGTATTTATGGGATGAAGAGAAATGAAATAGCTTTAAAAACAGATATACTATTAAATGAATTAGGTTTTGAGAAAGAGAAGAATACACTTGTAAAAGACCTTCCTTTGGGATGGAAACAAAAGCTTGCTTTCTCGGTAGCGATATTTCATAACCCCAAGATAGTGTTTCTTGACGAGCCGACAGGTGGAGTTGACCCAATCACAAGAAGGCAGTTCTGGGAAATGATATACGATGCCTCACAAAAGGGAATAACAGTGTTTGTTACAACCCACTATATGGACGAGGCTGAGTATTGCGACAGAGTTTCGATAATGGTTGACGGAAGGATTGAGGCAATGTCGAGCCCTAAAGAATTGAAAAGAGAGTATAATACTGAGACAATTGATGAAGTATTTCATATATTAGCTAAAAAGTCCACAAGAAAAGAAATATAGATTATGAAACAATTCTTCTCATTTGCTAAAAAAGAATTTCTGCATATATTCCGTGATACCTGGACTATGATGATTATCTTGGTTTTGCCAGTAATTATGATGTTGCTTTTTGGTTACGCTGTAACAACTGAGGTTAGAGATACAAATGTTGGTATTCTGGATAATAGCCGTGATGAGATTAGCAATAGGCTTGTAGATAAATTGGATGAGAGTGAGTATTTCTCTGTAGTAAAGTCTTTTAATAATAATTCAGAGATAGATGAAGCCTTTCGACGTAGTGAGATTTCTATGGCGATAATTATTGAAAACGATTTTTCTAAGAAATTAATCACTAAAGATTCTCCAAAGATTCAGATAATAGCTGATGCCTCCGACCCCAACCATGCAAAATCGCTTGTTAACTATTCAAGCGGGATAATCTCTCAAAGTCTTATGCAAGAAGCAAAAGGAAATACTTTATCTTCACAAATCAACACAGAAATAAAACTATTATACAACCCATTAATGAAAAGCTCTTATAATTTTGTTCCTGGAGTTATGGGATTTATAATTATTATTGTTTGTGCAATGATGACCTCTATATCTATTGTTAGGGAAAGAGAGAGGGGGAGTATGGAATTATTATTAGTAAGTCCTGTTAAGCCAATTATTATTATTCTCTCAAAGGTAACTCCTTATTTCTTTATATCTATAATCAATATACTTACAATTTTTATTGTTTCTTATTTTGTTATGGGAGTGCCAATTAGGGGGAGTTTCTTTTGGGTTTTCGTTTTATGTATAGTTTATATTTTGGTTTCTCTTTCTTTGGGAATACTTGTTTCAACAATTGCTAAAACCCAATTGGTTGCCCTTGTTATAAGTGCAATTATTCTTCTAATGCCTTCAATGTTACTCTCTGGGATGATGTTCGATATTAGCAGTATGCCTTTAATCCTTCAGGGGATTGCTCAAATTATGCCAGCAAAATGGTTTATTAGTGCAATTAGAAAGCTAATGATTATGGGGGTTGATGTAAGATTTGTTATTAATGAGTTTTTAGTGTTGATTTTTATGGGTTTGGTTTTGATTCTTATCAGCCTTAAGAAATATAAAAATAGATTGGAGTAGATTATGTTAGGATATTTAATTGAGAAAGAGTTTAAACAAATTAAAAGAGATTGGATTCTACCAAAGTTAATCTTTATCTTCCCTTTTATTGCATTAATTCTCTTGCCTTATGCAGCGAATTTCGATATTAAAGATATAAGAGTCGTGGTTGTGGATAATGATAAAAGCTCCCAATCTAATCTTATCTTGAATAAATTTAGAACCAATACTTCGTTAAATATTAATTATATAGAGGATACCTATTCTGAGGCGATGGAATTAATACATGAGGATAGGGCAGATATGATAATTAATATTCCATTAGGGTTTGAAAAGGATTATATAGTAGATAAAAATGCTAATATATTGATAGCTGTTAATACTGTTAATGGGATGAAGGGTTCAATCAGTGCTATGTATGCTCAAAATATTATTAGCGATTTTTCTATTGAGAAAAACTCCTCTTTGCAAGTGATAAATTCTCCCACAATGGAAATCCTCCCTCTTTATGCTTTTAATAAAACTCTTAACTATAAATTCTTTATGGTTCCTGCCCTAATGGTGATGATACTTGCATTAATTTGTGGTTTTCTCCCGGCATTTAATATTGTTGGGGAAAAGGAAAAGGGCAATATGGAGCAAATCAATGTAACTCCAATAACCAAGCCTGTGTTTATTCTTTCAAAACTTATTCCTTATTGGATGATTGGAACTATTGTAATGAGCATAGGTTTTCTTGTCGCTTGGCTTTTCTATGGTATTAAGCCAGAAGGGAGTATATTTACTGTCTATATATTTTCTTTTATCTTTACTCTTGCAATCTCAGGCTTTGGACTGGTGCTTTCCAATTATGCTCAAACCTATCAGCAAGCAGTTTTTATGATGTTTTTCTTTATAATGATAATGATTTTAATGAGTGGACTCTATACTCCTTTTACTTCAATGCCACCTTGGGCTCAAACCATAGGCTCATTCAGCCCTTTGAAATACTTTATAGATATAATGAGATGCGTTTACCTAAAAGGGAGCAAATTTACAGAACTCCTCCCGCAACTTTACTCCCTTTTAGGATTTGTAATAGTAACAAACACCTGGGCAATCTTATCTTACAGAAAAAAGAATTAAGAATTATGGATATGAATTATTTGATTGATAAAATTAAAAGACTATTTAAAGGGGATAATAAAGAGAATGATTTGATAAATATTCATATTGAAGATTTATCGGTATATTATGAACTAATGAATAATGAAGATGATAAGTCGAGAATTAATCAAAACATTTTAGATTTAGATCTTAACGATGTTTTCTTTAAAATCGATTATACTAACTCAATAATCGGTAAACAATATCTTTATAATCATTTTGTAAGTCAAAAAGCAAATCTTAAGGATATTGATGCTATTGAAGAGAATATAAAATTTTTAGAATCTAATCCAAGAGAAAAAGAAAGCCTTGAAAGGATTCTTAAAAAGGCTTATTCAATTAAGCTTTTTCAACTTCCACATTTGTTTTTAGGAAGCTCAATTCCATTATATAAATATATTAATCTGTTTTTATTACTTTCATTTTCTGCATTTCTTTCTCTTCTCTTCTCAGTTTTCAATTCTTCATTCTTACTTTTATTTCTATTTATCTCAACTCTAAACCTTGGAATCCATTACTACAATAAAAGAAAATTATTGATTTATAGTGATTCTATTTCTCAGCTTCTAACTCTTTATAAAATGGCTAAGAGTATTAAAAGAAAATCTAAATTGCCTTCTAATCAAGACCTAAAAGATGAAACTATAGAGTCTCTTTTCCCTATAAGATATTGGCTAAGGCTAATAAGCTCTGGGAATTTTATGGAGATAAATGATCTTTCTTTATTGCTACTTTATATATTCGAGCTTTTAAAAGGTTGTTTTTTGGTTGAGTTGATTGCTATGCAAAAAGTCTTTAAAAATATCGAAGAACAAAAAGAAAATATCCATTCTCTTTATATATTAATTGGGAAAACTGACTTATATTTATCAATATTAGAGTTAAGAAAGCAAATGCCGTATTATTGTAAAGCTGAGTTTTATTTGGACTCAAAGTCATTAATTTGTGAAGATATTATTCACCCATTAATAGATAATTGTATTCCAAATACAATTGCTTTAAAGAATCAAAGCCTAATTATTACAGGTTCTAATATGTCTGGGAAGACTACCTTTCTTAGAGCTATTGCAACTAATAATATTCTTGCAAACACTATTAATACTTGCTTTGCTAAAAGATTTGTATCATCTAGATTTCAAACCCTAACATCAATAAGGGTTACTGATGATATCTTTGAATCAAAAAGTTTTTTCTTTCAAGAGGTTAGTCTGATTAAAACTTTAATTGAATATGGAAATAAAGAGAATAATTGTCTTTTTATTATAGATGAACTTTTTAAAGGAACAAATACAAGAGAAAGAATAGCAGCTTCGAAATCTATTCTTCATTTTCTAAATAAAACATCTCATATTGTCCTTTTCTCTACTCACGATTTGGAATTGATTGAACTATTAGACCAAGGTTTTGAAAGAGGATATTTTCATGAAATAGTCGAAGATGGAAAGTTAATATTTGATTATAAATTCCAAAAGGGGAAGAGTTATTTGACAAATGCAATTAGGATATTAGAAATGAATAATTATCCAATGGAGATTATTGAAGATGCATATATTAATGTAAAAGAATCATGATTCTTTTACATTAATATATTGTTTATCTTTTTTATTAATAACGCATTGAGTCTTCTGACATTTTGGTTACTGTTTCGTTCATGTAATTATAAAGTTTCACATAGGTTTTTGAAGAAGCGTTGCTTGTTTGTGGAGTAATGACTACAAAATTCGTTGTTGTTGGTGCTACATTATTATGATCTACCCAAGTGCCTGAGTTAGCGTAAATAGTCTTTTGCCCATTTGTATTGGTTGATGCTATAATTTTTGCATCATGTGAATGACCAAAGATTACAATTCTTTTATTGGAATTAGGGTTTAAAAAATATTGGGTTTTTGCTTGGTTATCCGATTCAGTCGATGAAGCAGAATTTTTAATAGCTTGTAGAGTTGGGATATTTACTGGAACATTATTTAGTGCTTGTCTTTGACTCCAACTGTCTTGAACTCCTTTGAAAAGATTAACATCAATTTCTCCTCCATTTGTTAGTTGAAATGGAATTAAATCGTTAACAGAGAAATTACCAGAAAAGCCATTTATATTAGTAACTATCAATTCCTCGTCAAATTTATTTTCAATTGGTAAAGCATTTATTGCCCATTGCCATAATTTCCAATAAGCGTATAAAAGAGTTTGGCTTTCTCCTCCAGTGGTGTTAAGAGAAAGCTCTGGTATTGTATCACCAGCAATAGTGCATTCTTGAGCTACGTGAAGTGCTGCTATTCTTGTAAAGAAATATCCTGGAGGTGTTATGCTGCCTGGGGCAATTGTTTGATTAGATATAGGGTCTGGAGCACAGAAGAAATTATAACGATGTCCGTGTTCAATAGCCAATATTGGTAAGTCATTAGGCACATAAGTACCCAAACCAAGGGAAGTATCACGTGCTTGATTGATTCCTGGAAGAATTAGGCTTATGTTTTCTGCAGTAATAGTTAAGTCGTGGTTGCCTGGAACGTAGGTAACTAATATTTTACCTTCTTGAATAATTGCATTGAATGCATCTATTACTCCCTTATTGGTTGTTGCAATACGTTGAACGTAATTTGCCTGGCTTTGTCCGTTATATGTGTCGATATTAGCTGGGACAAACCATTCGTCAAGCATATCCCCCGCAATTACAAGCTCTTTAACGTTGGCAGAATTTTTGATTTTGTAAAGAAGCTTTTCAAGAGCTTTAAGATTATTCTTGCATTCAGTGTACGCAAGGTCTGGTCCGAGGTGTAAATCGCTAATTACAACAATCATATTTCTTTGATTGCTACCATTATTAAATGGATCGATAGTATTGTCGTCTTTATCGGTATCTTTACATGAAGTAATTAAACCTAAGACCAAAATTATGCATAAAGCATTAAAAAATCTAATTGGTTTTTTCATATTTTTATTTTGAATATAATTTGCAACAAAGATAGATTAAAAAATTATGTGATTTACATATCACATAATTTTTTTTGAATATAATTATATACATCTTTACTATAATTAAATGTTGTTTGATTTAAAAAAAATGTATCTTTGCAAGGAAGTCGATATAATGCCATTATACTTGTGATATAATGGCATTAAATGGACGATATAATGGCATTAAATGGGCGATATAATGGCATTATATTAGATTGGAATCAAATTCCATTAGATTGGAATAGGATTTGGTGAGATTGAAATGGGGTTTAAGTGGTTCTTAATCAAATGAAATATATTAATTAAAAAACTATATTATTATGAGTAGAATTTTCGGTATTTGGAAGAAAAAATTTAAAGATTCCAATGGAACAGTAATCGAAAAGTATTATGCTTGTTCTAAAACAAATTCAATTGTTGACACAGAAGAGCTTGCCGAGAGAATTTCAAGTTCTTGTTCTCTAACTCAAGCTGATGTATTGGGTTGTTTAAAAGCATTATCGATTGAGATGAAACTCTCTTTTAACCAGGGGAGTAATATTAAGCTTGATGGGATTGGCACATTTGGGATTGGGATTTCAAGCGAAGGATTTGATGACCCAAAAAAAATTGACCCTAAAAAGGTAAAAGCAACCAAGATTACTTACAAAGCAGACAGAAAACTCTCAAAAGAAATTAAAGAAATGAAATTCATCGCCGAACAAAAACCACCAAAAGGTTATATTGCAAAGTCAGCAAAAACCCTTACTTCAATTGCATTACTTGTTTTCTTTTTGTCTTTAGCTCAAATGGGTTTTTCTCAAAATGAAACTTCAACATCAAAAGATATTTCTTCAAAAGATTTTAACCATACTATTCAAACTCAATTGGGATATAGATGGATAGACGGTTATTTGGGCTCTTACAGCGTTAAAACCAATTTAATACCCTCTTATGAGCTTGATTATAAAAACACATACTTTGCAAAGTTGAGATATATTACTTATTCGGAAGACTATACTGGTAATATTTACTTAGTTGATTATAATGTTTATAATCCAATTAGAAGTACAAGATTAAATCTCTTTTCATTGGTTTTGAGTTATAACTTTTTGAATACAAATTCCAGTCATATATTAAAGCTTGGCTTAGATTTAGGTTATGGTCTTAATAATATGCTTTTTGAGGGTGATATTAGAGAATACTATAATTATTTTGGAGTAGGCGGAGAGTTATCTTATAAGTATTTTATTACTGATAATATTGGCTTAGGCGGAGAAATAAATTATGGTTATGTATTTGGAAATAATAGATATCACCTAACTCATGGCGCAAACTTTACATTGAGTTTTAGGTTTTAGTGTTTTGGGCTTGTAAATATTGACTTTTGATTTATTACTAACTTATTTAAACAAAAAATACTTGATAAAATAAATATATATGTATTTACTTTATCAAGTATTCTTGGTTTTGGTTTTTAGAAGTGCTTAGCCTCTGTTTCTTTTCTTAGGTGCTTTGTCTTTGTTGTGCATTTGCTTAGGTCCTTTTTGCATTAGCTTGCCCATAAACTCCTTTTCTAAGAAATAAAGGGTAGTTACTTTTTGTACAGGGATTGCTTTCTCAAATTCTTTAGCATATTTCTCTTTTACAGCAATTATTTCCTTTTCCATCTTTAAATGGTTATTAAGGATTTCCCTTGCTTGCGTTTCGCTTAATTTAGAAAAATCAGGTCTCATTGGTCTTTTTGTAGTATCTCTCTCAACCATAGGGCAGTTTCTGTCTCGAATAGCTTTCAGTTCTGCGTCATACTTATTAAATATTGGCCAAAACTTCATAGCTTCTTCTTCGCTAAGGTCTAATTTCTGAGTAATAAAAGCAATTTTGTGAGTTGTAATTTTCTTTTGAAAGCTTTCTTTATCAAAATTCCTATAACCATCTCCTCTCTTTGGTGGTTGTGCATTAAGATTTAATGCAAATGTTGCTATAAATAGCATTAAAATTAATCTTTTCATAAGTCTAATTCATTATAAGTTAAATAACTGTTATAATCTCCATGTAAATAATATTCCAAATACTCATACTCTTGTTCAGAAAATTCAATGTTTTCTACATTGTGTTCTTCTACAAATTTTTCCTGATTCAATAGGAGCTCTTCTATTGCTTCATTCTCTTGAGTTGTGGAAATGATTTTGGAGTTTTTATAAAACGAATCTTGGGTTTGACGAGCAATAATATTTGTATCCTCTTTAACTGGTAGGGTATAGAAAACTGTAGTTCCTATTCCTATAGCTAAAAGTACAACTGCTGCATATTTCAATATCTTTGTAGTAGAAAATTCAATACGCTTTTTAGGCTTATTGCTCAATATTTCTTTTTCCAGATTGTCGAAATAATTCTCAGGCACCTTAAAAGGATTCTTCTTACTTGTCATTTCTTTTTGATTCATTTTACTCTTTGACATTAGAAAATTGAAAAGGTTTAATTATCAAGATTAAATTTTATATTATCCTCCTTTAATAGAGACTCCTGTATCTTCTTTGCAGCAAAGTGGTAGGAGGACTTTAAGGCACTTTGACTTGTGTTTAAAATTTTTGACATTTCCTCGAAAGGCATTTCGTCATAGTAACGAAGGTTGAAGATTGCTCTTTGTTTGGTAGGGAGGGAGAGAATAGCTTTCTGGAGCTTTAGTTCAGCTTCATCGCTATCGAAAAGGGGGTCAGATTTTAGATTATCAATCATCTTGTTCTCTAAAGAAGAAAAACCAAGCATCAATCTCCTCTTTTTATTATTGAGGAAATTGATGCTATGGTTTAATGTAATTCTATAAATCCATGTTGAAAGAGAAGAGTCTTTTTTAAAGGTATCAAGGTTTTGGTAAATCTTGATAAATACATCTTGAGTTAAATCATTGGCGTCATCATGAGATAAAACCATACGCCTAATTTGCCAATATATCTTTTCCTTATACTCCTTTACTAATAAGGAATAACCTCTTTCTCTTGTTGTTTTCTCTTCAATTAATTCAAATATTTCTTCGTCGTTCATTCTATAATCTCTTAAAAAAATACTCTCCCTAATTGTAAGTTTATAAATAAGTATATTCTAATGATTATACATAGTTGTATCGTAGAAATTTAGAATTTCTTGGCACATCTTCCAAGCTCCTTGAGCTGGAGAGGAAGGATTAATCTCAATAGCAAGAGTATAATTATTCATTGCCAATTGCCAATTTTGTTCCTTGCGGAATATATTGCCTAATAAATAATAAGCATTATCTTCCTTAGGATTCTCTGATATAATAGAGTTTAATTCATCTTTAGCTTTTTGAATTTCTCCCTTATCTATTAATTTCTTAATCTCATTATACTTTATTTCTAAATCCATAATAATTAGTTTTTAATTAATTATTCTTCGTCTTCTTCTTCAGTACCTATTTGTTCAAAGACTCCATCCATTACAAATTCTAAATCAACATCAAATTTTGTTTTATCTGTCAATTCATAATCAAATTCTATAAAGGAATCCTCTTCGTTGAAATCAATAAATATTGTATAGTTATCATATTTCTTTTCAATAGGCTCTTCAGTTTGAAAAAACATTTCTATATTCTCTACTATTTTCTCAATAAGCTCTTCGCTGTTTTTCTTAATCTCTGGGTTCATTTTGTTTTTGTTTGTTTATATTATTTCACCTATTAGGTCAAATTCAACAGCATCCACAATACGAATATTATAGAACTTGCCTATCTCTAATTTGTATGTATCTGGGATTAGTACCTCGTTGTCCACCTCTGGCGAATCGTATTGAGTTCTCCCTACCCAAAAGTCTTGGTCTCTTCTATCTATTACCACCTCATAAGTCTTGCCAATCTTTTCTTGGTTAATCTCTAATGAAATGTTTTGTTGAATATATAGAATCTCGTCCAATCTCTCAATCTTTGTTTCTTGTGGTATAATATCTTCCAATTCGTATGCAGGAGTTCCTTCTTCTTCCGAATAAGTAAAAGCTCCCATTCTATCGAAACGAGAATTAGTTACAAATTCCTTTAATTCCTCAAACTCTTCTTCTCCTTCGTTAGGATATCCCACAATAAATGTTGTTCTAAAAGCAATATCTGGAATAATCGCTCTAATATCATTAACTAATTTTATTGTTCCTTCCTTATCAATATTTCTATTCATTGAAGAAAGTATTGAAGTGGAAATATGTTGCAAAGGAAGGTCAATGTATTTACAAATCTTCTCTTCCTTAGCCATTAGTTCAATAACCTCCATTGGAAATTGGTGAGGATAGGCATATTGCAACCTTATCCATTTTAAGCCCTCAATTTTCACTAATTCAACTAATAGATCGTAAAGTCTTCTTTTCTTATAGTTATCTAAACCATAATAAGTAGTATCTTGACCAATTATTATTAGCTCTTTAACTCCACTTTCAACTAAAAGCTTTGCCTCTTGAACTAAATCCTCGATTTCTCTTGAGATATTCTTGCCTCTAATTAATGGAATAGAACAATAAGAACAATTTCTGTCGCATCCTTCAGATATTTTTAAATATGCGTAATGTTTAGGCGTGCTTATGTTTCTGTTTCTATAGTATTTGCCTTGGGGTTTTGAATGAAGATATTCAAGTATCTCTTCCCACTCAAATACTCCATAGAACTTATCAACCTCTTTTATTTCTTTAGCTAAGTCGTCTTTATATCTTTGAGAAAGACATCCGCATACAATAAGTTTTTCTATTCTTCCGATCTTCTTGTAAGCACAATACTGTAAAATAGTTTCTATCGATTCTTCCTTGGCATCATGAATAAACCCGCAGGTATTTATTATTACTACATCGTGTCTAATCTTATTCGCCTCGAAATCTACATTATGTCCTTTGTCTCGAAGATGTCCTGCTAAAAATTCTGAGTCTACAGTGTTCTTCGAACATCCAAGAGTTACTATATTTATATTCATATTTTATATTCTAATTCTTGCTCCAACACCTAATTCAAAACGGAAAAGACATTCAGGTTTATTTAATACAAATGATTGATCTCCGAATTTGAGTTTATTAATACTCCCTCCAAGTATTGCGGAGCTTACTCCTAATGAAAGATAATCATTAACTTTATAATCATATCCAACTTCAATTCCCATGCCAAAATTATATCCTCTATAAGTCTTACTCGAACCTGATTTAACTCCAAGATTATTTACAATTTCTTCAGTTAAAGAATTGCGGAAAGAAATGTAGCCTATTGTTGCCCTGGTGTACACACTATTATTAGAATTAATATGATAATTGTATTTTATTGTTGGTCCTAAGTAAAAAATATAAAGGTCGTCTTTGCTTCCAACAGAGTCTTCCAAAGAAGCTGCAGAATTATAACCAGAGGCTTTGAATCCAAATTCTAAATAAGATTTAAAGCGGAAATCATAGTTAAAACTAATATGGAGTCCATGCTTTACTTTATTGAAATAGTCTGAATCTTTAGTTTGTGTTGTAAATAATTCGTTAGGGCTATTAGCTAATCTATACCCATACCCAATATCTAATGAGAAATTATGATATGGATTGGAATTAAATGTGTTTTCTTGTGCATTTGCATTAAAGCAAGCTGCTGTAAATAAAAAAATAATAAATGTTCTAAGTGTTTTCATTTCTAAAATAATATCTTATTCAAATAAACTATCAATAAATGCTCTTCTATTAAAGATTTGCAAGTCTTCCATTTTTTCCCCAAGCCCAATATATCTTACTGGTATCTTAAATTGATCTGAAATTCCAATAACAACACCTCCTTTTGCAGTGCCATCTAATTTGGTTAATGCAATAGCGTTAACATCAGTGGCTGCAGTGAATTGTCTTGCTTGTTCAATTGCGTTTTGTCCAGTTGAAGCATCGAGTACTAATAATACTTCATCTGGAGAATTAGGTAGGAGCTTTTTCATAACATTTCTAATTTTAGAAAGTTCATTCATTAAACCTATTTTATTATGAAGTCTTCCAGCTGTATCTATTATTACTATATCTGCTTTTTTAGCTATAGCAGATTTTAATGTATCGTAAGCAACAGATGCTGGGTCGGCATTCATCCCTTGAGATATAATTTCTACTCCAACTCTTTCTGCCCAAATCTTTAATTGGTCAACGGCTGCAGCACGAAAGGTGTCAGCTGCTCCTAATACAACGGTTTTTCCTGCAGATTTAAATTGGTGTGCAAGTTTTCCTATGGTTGTGGTTTTCCCAACACCATTTACACCAACAACCATAATCACGTAAGGATAGTCTTGCTTTGGAAAGTCGAAGTTATCTCTATCAATCACTTCGTTTTCCATCAATAATTCTTCTATCTCTTGCTTTAAGATTGTATTAAGTTCACTTGTTCCGAGGTATTTGTCCTTAGCAATTCTTTTCTCAAGCCTATCTATTATCCTTAGAGTAGTTTCTACTCCAACATCCGATTCCACAAGAATCTGTTCTAAATCATTTAAAACCTCTTCATCTACCTTTGATTTTCCGATGATTGCCTTAGAGATGCGAGAGAAAACATTTGTTTTGGTTTTTTCCAAACCCTTCTCCAAATTCTCCCTTTTGTCTTTTGTAAAAAAAGAAAAGAAACCCATAATCTTTTAAATTTGGTTTAATAATAGTCTGCTAAAATACAAATAAAATTCATATTAGAGGATAAAATAATAAAAAAAGTTGTTCTTCAATGAAAAAGAACAACTTTAAAACTATCAATTATGAATTTAAAAATTATTTTTTTGATAAATAATCTTTCACTGAATCTGATGCTATAATTTCTTCACTAAAGGTGTAAGCTCCAGTTTTAGGAGAACGTGCCATACGTATTACCTTAGCGTAATTTTTACCTGAAGTTGTTTTCAGTATTGCTACTACTTTCTTTGCCATTTATTTATCCTCCTTATTTAATTTCTTTATGAACTGTTACACGCTTAAGTATAGGGTTATATTTTTTTAACTCAATACGTTCAGGTGTATTTTTCTTTGATTTTGTAGTTATATAACGAGAAGTACCAGACATACCTGTTGCTTTATGTTCTGTACATTCCAAAATAACTTGAACTCTTGCGTCTTTTGATTTCTTTGCCATTTCTATTCTGTTTTGGGAGTGCAAAATTATGCATTAATTTTATTTCCACCTAATTTTTTGTCCTAAAAATTACTTTTTTGCTTTCTTTTATTATTCTTGACTTTGGTTAAGAGACTTAATCCTTTGTGTTTCCAAGCTTAGATTACCAATAAAAAAAGATTTATTATATGTGTTTTTTTGATAGTCGCGGTAAAAACCTTGTATGGATTTATCGCCTTTTTCAAAACTATGAGATATTTTACCGTTAAATCCGTCTCTTGAATCAACTTCCATAGATATAAATTTAATATCTCCGTACTCTTTCCTAAACCAGAATTTTTTAAACTTCCATCCCTTTGGTTCTCTTATTACATCAAAATTTGTAAATCTAATTGAAGTGAATTTTAATAGCTTAGTTCTAATTTCTAATAGTTCTTCATCAGTAGTTTTAGCTGTTACTCCCACTACGACTAAATCTTTATCAATATATATATTACTTTTTTCAAGCTTTTCAATTTGACTAAAGCCATAGCTTATATACATTATAGAAAAAATAAAAATACAAATCTTCTTCATTATCTAAATGATTAGGTTTAGATTGCAAAAATACTAAAACTTTCTTTTGATTCAAAACATTTGTCTTCAAATTCTATAAATATCTCTTTAGATTCTATTAAATTATAATCAAAACCCATTTTTAATGTGCATAAATTCAGATATATAATTATATATTTTATACTTAGAATCTTTTTACCTAACTTTGCAGACTATTTTATTATGGAGAAACAAAAAACAATTAAAAGAGAATTAAAAGTAAGTGGCAAGGGATTGCATACTGGAAAAGAGGTGAATGTAAGAATATTACCTTCGCTACCTAATACTGGGATTGAGTTTGTTAGAATAGATATCGACTCACGTCCAACAATTCCAGCATTTGTTGATTATATAACAGATACTTCAAGAGGAACTACAATTGAAAAGGATTCTGTGAAGATTAGTACTATTGAACATCTAATGGCAGCTCTTTCATATTTTGGAATTGATAATGCCAAAATAGAATTAGATGCTCCTGAGGTACCAATATTAGATGGTAGTTCAAGAATTTGGGTAGAGGAAATTAAATCAATTGGCGTTGAAGAACTTCAAAGTACTAAGAATTTCTATTATATAAAGACCCCTATTGAGTATTCAATACCTGAAAAAGGAATAGAGTTAAGAGCTCTGCCATATAATGGATTTAAAATTGAGATTTGCATTGATTTTAATTCAACAGTATTAGGAGTACAAACACATAAGATAGATTCACTAAAGGATTTTGATAAAGAGATTGCTCCTTGTCGTACCTTTGTATTTTTACACGAGATAGAAGTATTGTTAAAACATAATCTAATTAAAGGTGGAGATATTGATAATGCTTTGATTTTTGTTGAGAATGAATTAAGTGATGGGCAGAAAGAAAATCTTGCTAAAGCATTCAATAAGGATGCAAGTCTTATAAAGACAGAGAAGGGTATAGTAAATAATATTGAAAAAAGATTCGAAAACGAACCAGCCAGACATAAATTATTAGATTTTATTGGAGATATAAGTTTGGTTGGAAGACCTATAAAAGGTCATTTTATTATTAAAAGACCAGGGCATTACGCCAATTCAGAATTTTCAAAACTAATAAAACAAAGAATTATGGAAGAGTTAAAAGGAGCTCCAATCTATGATCCTAATCAGGAGCCAGTATTAAATATTAATGACATCAAGAAATTACTTCCTCATCGTTTCCCAATGCTTTTGGTTGATAAAATAATTGAAGTTGGAAGTGATTATGTAATAGGTTTAAAGAATGTTACAGGTAATGAAGATTTCTTTAACGGACATTTCCCTGATGAACCAATTATGCCAGGCGTGCTAATAGTAGAGGCTATGGGACAAGCAGGAGGAATACTTGTATTAAAGGATTTGCCAGATCCAGAAAACTATTCAACCTATTTTATGAAGATTGACGGAGTTAAGTTCCGAGCCAAAGTTGTACCAGGAGATACTCTATTGTTCAAATTGTTTTTAACAGAGCCAGTGCGTAGAGGAATTGTAAAAATGAAGGGAGAGGCTTATGTTGGAAACAAAATGGTAATGGAAGCAGAGTTAATGGCTCAGGTTGCAAAAACTAAATAATAATATAAATGAATCAACCCTTAGCATATATACATCCAAATGCCAAAATTGGTAAAGATGTGATTATAGAACCATTTGTGGTTATTTACGAGGATGTGGAAATAGGTGATGGCTCTTGGATAGGACCTCATGTAACTATTTTCCCTGGAGCAAGAATTGGAAAGAATAATAAGATATTTCCTAATGCTTCTATTAGTGCTATTCCTCAGGATTTAAAGTTTTCTGGAGAAGAGACAATTACAGAGATAGGGGATAATAACATAATTAGAGAATCAGTTACAATTAATAGAGGTACTAAAGCCTCAGGAAAGACTAAGATAGGTAATAATAACCTAATTATGGCTTATTCTCATGTTGCTCATGATTGTATTATTGGAGATTCTTGTATTTTAGCAAATAATGCAACCTTAGCAGGACATATAGAAGTTGGAGACTTTGCAATTATTGGAGGTCTAAGTGCTATTCATCAGTTTTCTAAAATAGGCTCTCATACTATTCTTATGGGAGGTTCATTGGTAGATAAGGATGTGCCGCCTTTTATTAAAGGAGCAAAATTCCCACTAAGATATTCAGGTGTTAACTCATTAGGATTAAGTAGAAGAGGATTCTCTCAGGATACCATTAATTTAATTAAAGATTATTATAGGATAGTTTTCCAATCAGGATTAAATTATTCTCAGGCATTAGAGAAGCTAAAGACATTAGAAAATACACCTTGTTTGGAAGAGATAATTGGTTTTATTGAGAAGTCAGATAGAGGATTAATTAAAGGATATGTTGATTTAAAAGATGAATAAAGCAAATAAGCTTTAATCTTTTTCTTCCTTTTTAGATTTACGGATAATGAAGATATCTTCATTATCCTTTTTCATTATATATTTCTCCCTTCCATACTTCTCAATCGCTTTAATATCGGTCTTTAGCCTATGGGTGTTAATGCTATCGTTTTTAATTTCTCTTTCAAAAAATTCCTTACGATTCTTCATAGCCTTGTATTGTGAATGTACCTTATAAGAAAAGATAATACTATTTTCACTAAGTAATAATAAGAGTATAAAGCCTACAAATATCAGGAAATATCGATTAATTAAAAATCGAATAATCTTTTTGTTTCTATCAATAGGTAGGCGGAACTTCATTATATAATCTTTTTATCGTATAAATCAATTAATGTCTCTCCATTAGTAAGCCAATAAGTGTTTAATCCCATTTTCTTTGCTCCTTCTATATGATGAAGAGTATCTTCAATAAATAGAGTCTCTTCTGGAAGAATTCCTGCATCATTACATACCCATGAGAAACTTTCACTATGTGGTTTTCTCCTTTTAATCTCATTTGATAAATAAGCCTTACTGAAAAGAGTCTGGAAAATATCAAATCCAAATTCTTTTGTAAGGGTTTCTCTCAAATAGTTTACATGTAATTCATTAGTATTGCTATAAAGAAAAAGTTTGTATTTAAGCTTTAAGATTCCTAGCAATTGAATCCTTTCCTTTGGAAGGTCAAGTATCATCGAATACCATGCATTATCTATTTGACTATCGCTTAAGTCCATCTTAACTAACTCTCTAATCCCATCTCTAAATTCTTCAATACTACATTTCCCCTCTTCAAACCTATCTATAATATCTACTTGATTCTTTTGTGTATAAATTTTATCAAAATCCTTTACTCCATAAGAAGCAAAGGACTCTACAAGTCTGTTATAATCTACATTGAGGATTACTCCTCCAAGGTCTAATATTATATTCTTATACATTATTATACTGCTAATTTAGTTTTTAAAATGATTCCAGCCCCTTGCTCTTAGTTCAATGGTAGTATCTTGAGGTGTTACAAGATTTCTTCCAAGAGAAATATCTATAATATGACCTATAATGCTAATATTCTGATTACTCTTGCATTTTTCGTAATCCTTTTGGTCTATAGTAAATAATAATTCATAATCCTCTCCTCCATTCAAAGCTCCAACATCAGGCATAATATTAAATTCCTCAAGAGTCCTGGCAGATTCAAAATCAATAGGGAATTTATCTATATAAAGCTCACATCCTACTTGAGAATTATTACAAATATGAAGAGTTTCACTCGCAAGTCCGTCCGAAATATCAATCATTGAAGTAGGCATTATCCCATTTTCTTCAAACCATTCTATAGTTTCTCTTTGGGCTTCGGGTTTTAGCTGTCTTTCCAATATATATTCATAAGCTGAAAAGTCAGGTTGAATATTAGGATTAGCTAAAAAGCCAGCTTTCTCTCTTTGCAAGACTAATAAGCCAGCATAAGCTCCGCCTAAATCACCAGTAACACAGATTAAATCATTTACTTTTGCTCCGCTTCTGGTAACCATCTTTTCCTTTTCAACTTCTCCAATAACTGTAATGGAAATAAATAAGCCAGAATTTGAAGAAGTAGTATCTCCTCCTACTAAGTCAACATTATATTTTTCGCAAGCAAGGTGAATCCCTGAATAAAGCTCCTCTAAGGCTTGAAGAGAAAATCTATTGGAAACAGAGATTGTAACAGTAATTTGCTTAGGTCTTCCGTTCATTGCATAGATGTCAGAGAAATTTATCACACATGCCTTGTAGCCCAAGTGTTTTAAAGGAGTATAAACCATATCGAAATGAATACCCTCAACAAGAGCATCTGTAGAAACTAAAACTAATTTGTCCTTATATTCTAATGCGGCTGCATCATCTCCAATACCTAATATAGTAGATTGATTTCTAATTTCTCTCTTAGGGTTTAATCTGTCAATTAAACCAAATTCTCCTAATTCATCTAATTCTGTTCTTTCGCTCATCTCGTGTGTTTATTGTTTTAGTCTTAGAGTGCAAAGATACGATATTTATTCAAAAATAGAGATTGACTTTTTTTCTTTCTATTCGCCCTTTTAATTTGTAGTTTAGAAGAAAATTAACAAAAACAGGATAAATGGTGATTTTTATAACATTTCATAAGTTTTGATGTTAATTATTCCCAACTCCATAAGGTCTTGTAGCTTGAATATTTGAAGAGAGTTATAATGACTCCTACGCTATTTCTAAAGGAAACGTTAATTACTCATAATATTTTCCTTGTTTTAAGGGAAAACAAGTAGAGATTTAGATGTTTTGGAAATAAATCAACTCTTTTTTAATTTTTCTCAAGGAAATTTTTATTTTTATCAAACAAAAATTCAAGCAAATAGCTGTTTTATGAGAATAGAATTTGATTCCATGAAAATATAATCAAATTCTATTTTGCTGTAATTTGATTCTACTGACGCAAAACGAAGGTTTAAGCCACAGAAACCAAGAAATAGTTTCTTAATATTAACAGTTTGTTTTATGACCAATAACACAGAAGTATTGAGAAGAAAAGTCTAAGGAGGAAAATAAGTTTTTTACGTTTTTACTTGTATTAAGTAAAAAAACATACTATCTTTGCCAAATAATTAAAACAGTATTGATATGCTGTCATTTATTTATCCATTCTTGCAAAACCTTTGTACCATTGCTTTCGTAATAGTACCAACTATTCTATTGCAAAATTCCTTGCACATATTTAAAAGCAAAAAACATTCATTAAAC
>Ga0265293_10004430_pt1 | contig 24752 bp, 19 predicted proteins | sample Munlanlewell138R_FD_192505 | JGI IMG/M metagenome (GOLD analysis project Ga0265293, IMG submission 192505) | Leachate microbial communities from a municipal landfill in Southern Ontario, Canada - Leachate well 138R | ecosystem: Engineered > Solid waste > Landfill > Unclassified | place: Canada...
TGGGTGCTGTCGCTGGCGCTCAACGCCAGCCCGTTCATGCGCTTCGACGGCTATTTCATCCTGTCGGACCTGATCGATTTTCCGAACCTGCACGAGCGCGCCGGGGCGCACGCGCGCACCTGGTTGCGGCGGACGCTGCTGGGCCTGTCCGATCCCTATCCGGAAGCCTTGCCGGCACGGACCCGGCGCGCGCTGGTGGCGTTCGCGCTGGTGACCTGGCTGTACCGGGCGGTGGTGTTCCTGGGCATCGCCTGGGCGGTGTATGCGTTCTTTTTCAAGGTGCTGGGCATCTTTCTCATGCTGGTGGAGCTGGCCTGGTTCCTGGCCAAGCCGGTGTGGTCGGAGGTGCAGGTCTGGCGCCAGCGATGGCAGGAGGTCAAAACTGTGCGGCGATGGTGGTTGTGGGGCGCGTTGCTGGCGCTGTTCGGGTTGCTGGCGTTTCCCTGGCGCTTCGACGTGCACGCCAGCGGCGTGGCGCACGTGCAGCGCCAGCAGTTCGTGTTCGCGCCGTTCCCGGCCCGGTTGGTCGAGCTGCATCCGCCGGGGCCGGTGGCGGCGGGCACGGTGCTGGTTCGCTTCGAGTCGCCCGACCTGGCCGCGCGCGAGCAGGGCGCGCAGGTGTCGATGGATGCGCTGGAGCGGCGCCTGGCCGGCCTGATGGAGGCCAGCGGCGGCATCGAGCAGGCCATGGCCACGGCGCAGCGCCTGCAAGAGCAGATGGCCGAGCTGCGGGCGGCGCGCGAGGAGATGGCGCGCCTGCATATCCAGGCCGAGTTCGACGGGCAATGGGTCGACGTGAACCGCCTGTTGCGCCCGGGTGGCTGGCTGGGCGTGAAGGAGCCCGTGGGCGTGCTGGCCGATCCGTCGGGCTGGGTGGTGGACGCCTATGTCGAGCAGCGCATGGTCGCGCGCATCGAGCCCGGCGCCCGGGCCCGTTTCCTGCCCGAGGGCGGCCTGCGCACGGTGGGGGCCGAGGTGCTGTCGGTGGACTCCACGCGCGCGCAGCGCCTGGCCCACCCGATGCTGGACAGCCGCCATGGCGGTGATTTCACGACCTTGCCCGACGGCGAGGGCGCGGTGCCGGGCGAGGCCCTGTACCGCGTCCGCCTGCGCCTGGACGAAGCGCCCGGCCACCCGCGCGAGCAGCGGGGGCAGGTGCGCATCGAGGGCGGTGCCCGCAGCCTGGCCTGGGGAGCGGTCAGGGGCGTGCTGGCGGTGCTGGTGCGCGAGAGCGGTTTCTAGCCGACCAGGCGGCCGGCCTGTCCCCGGCCGGGCATCCCCGCCAGCGAGGACGTAGCCGCCGGCACGCCATAATCGGAGCCACCGATCATGCCCGGCCGGGCAGGCCGGTCGTTGGTGCCCACGACGGACAGGGTGTTACCCTGCGTGGCCTTTGGAATGGATGAAAAGGGTGTCGAGTCATGGTGGGCAGCACGGAGCAAGACCTGGGTCATTACCTGCATCTGATGGTGTCGCGCGGGGCGTCGGATCTGTTTCTGTCCTCGGGCACGGCACCCGCCTTGAAGGTTCAGGGCGTGGTGCACCACCTGGACGAGCCGGCCCTGACGGCCGGTGACACCCAGGCGCTGGCCTATTCGGTGATGCGTGAATCGCAGATCCGCTCGTTCGAGGCCTCGCTGGAATGCGACCTCGCCATCGCGCTGCCCCAGCTGGGGCGCTTTCGCGTCAACGTTTACCGCCAGCGCGGGGATGTGGCGGCGGTGGTGCGCCACATCAACGCGAAGATCCCGACGCTGGAAGACCTGCGCCTGCCCCCGATCCTCAAGACACTGGCGATGCTCAAGCGCGGTCTGGTGCTGGTGGTGGGTGCTGCCGGCTCGGGCAAGTCGACCACGCTGGCGTCCATGGTGGCCTACCGCAACCACCATTCGACGGGCCACATCCTGACCGTGGAAGACCCGATGGAATTCGAGCACAACCACGCCAAATGCATCGTTGACCAGCGCGAGGTGGGCCTGGACACCACCAGCTTCGACGAGGCACTGCGCCATGCCATGCGTGAGGCACCCGATGTGATCATGATTGGCGAGATCCGCGACCGGCAGACCATGCAGCACGCCATGGCATACGCCGAAACCGGGCACCTGTGCGTCTCGACCCTGCACTCCAACAACGCCAACCAGGCCATCCAGCGGATTCTGAATTTCTTCCCCGATACCGCGCGCAAGCAGATCCTGATGGACCTGTCGCTCAACCTCAAGGGGGTGGTGGGGCAGCGGCTGGTCCGGGGGGTACACCAGAAGCTGGTGCCGGCGGTCGAGGTGATGCTGCTCTCGCCCTTCGTGTCGGACCTGATCCAGAAGGGCCAGATCGACGATATCAAGGACGCGATGGCACGCAGCAGCGAACAGGGCATGAGCACCTTCGACCAGTCGCTGTACGACCTGTATCAGCGCGGCGACATCACGGCCGAGCAGGCGGTGGAACACGCCGATTCGCGCACCGACCTGTCGCTGCGCATCCGCCTGGCCAGGAACCAGATGCCCAGCACCGAGGGCCTGCAGGTCAGGAACTGAGGCACCGCCGGGCCGGCATGGCCGGCCGGCCGGTCACGCGGTGCCGGACCGGTGCAGGTGGCCCAGTGGCAATGCGCCACCGGCCTTGACCTCGCCCAGCGAGAAACTGGTGTGCAGGTCCTGCACGTTGGGCAGGTTGATCAGCACCTCGCGCGCAAAACGGCTGAACTCGGCCAGGTCGGGGCTGACCACCTGCAACTCGAAGGTGCCCGAGCCGCTGATGTAGTGGCAGGCCGTGATTTCGGGGATGCTGCGGATGGCCGCTTCCATGGCCGCCAGGGCATCCCCGGTGTTGCGCTCGGCGTCGAGCCGCACGAAGGCCAGCACCCCCAGGCCAATCTTGTTGCGGTCGAGCACCGCGCGGTAGCCGGTGATGAAGCCGGCTTCCTCCAGGGCGCGGACCCGCCGCCAGCAGGGAGCCGCCGACAGCCCGACCCGGCTGGACAGTTCGGCATTGGTCAGGCGCCCGTCGGCCTGCAAGGCTTCGAGGATGGCGAGATCGAATCGGTCGAGGGTGTTCATGGTGTGTGTGCTTGAGGGTTTTTACCAGTTTATTCTGTGAATCAGCAAGATTCTTTCTTTGAATGGCTTGGTGAAGGCATGAAAAGCAAACACCTGTCAGCGCCCTGGCCCTACACTGCGCAGTAGGCGGCATGCGGCCCACCGGTCGCAAGCGGTCCGGTCATCCGCCCACAAAGCGGTCCCACCCACGCAGGAGACAAGCACCATGAACGCGCCATTGCCCGAGCACATCCGCAAGGCCCTGGAAACCGTCACCCTTGACGACAAGTACGCCCTGGAGCATGGCCGCGCCTTCATGAGCGGCGTGCAGGCACTGGTCAAACTGCCCATGCTGCAGCGCCAGCGCGACGCCATGGCCGGCAAGAACACCGCGGGCTTCATCAGTGGCTACCGCGGCTCGCCGCTGGGCGGCTACGACCAGGCGCTGTGGAATGCCGGCAAGTACCTCCAGTCGCAGAACATCGTGTTCCAGCCCGGCGTCAACGAGGAGCTGGCGGCCACCGCGGTCTGGGGCACGCAGCAACTGGGCTTCGCACCGCCCGGCAGCAACCGTTTCGATGGCGTGTTCGGCATCTGGTACGGCAAGGGTCCGGGCGTGGACCGCTGTTCGGACGTCTTCAAGCACGCCAACATGGCCGGCACCACGCCCTGGGGTGGCGTCATCGCGGTGGCCGGCGACGACCACGTGGCCAAGAGCTCGACGGCCGCGCACCAGAGCGACCACATCTTCAAGGCCTGCGGCCTGCCGGTGTTCTTCCCGGCTTCGGTGCAGGACATCCTCGACCTGGGCATCCATGCCTTTGCCATGAGCCGCTTCAGCGGCGTGTGGGCGGGCATGAAGACGATCCAGGAGATCGTCGAGTCGAGCGCGACGGCGATGATCGATCCCGGGCGTGTCGAGATCGTCATCCCCGAATTCGAGATGCCGCCGGGCGGTGTGCACATCCGCTGGCCCGACGCCGCGCTCGAGCAGGAAGCGCGCCTGTTCGACTACAAGTGGTACGCGGCACTGGCCTACGTGCGCGCCAACCGCCTCAACCACAACGTGATCGCCGGCCCGAACGACCGTTTCGGCATCATCGCCAGCGGCAAGGCCTACAACGACATGCGCCAGGCGCTGGTGGACCTGGGCCTGGACGACGACACCTGCCGGCGCCTGGGCATCCGCGTGCACAAGGTGAGCGTGGTCTGGCCGCTGGAGGCGGCCATCACGCGCGAATTCGCCACCGGCCTGCGCGAAATCCTGGTGGTGGAGGAAAAGCGCCAGGTCATCGAATACCAGCTCAAGGAGGAGCTGTACAACTGGCGTCCCGACGTGCGGCCGAACGTGCTGGGCAAGTTCGACGAGCCGGAGGGCGACTACAGCGGCGGTGAGTGGAGCCGCCCGAATCCGAGTGCCCACACCCTGCTGCGTGCCAATGCCGATCTGTCGCCCGCGCTGATCGCCCGCGCCATCGCGCGGCGGCTCAGGAAGCTGGGCATCCCGTCGGACATCGAGGCGCGCATCGACGCGCAACTGGCCATCCTGGACGCCCAGGAGCGGGCCACCCGGACGCTGGTGCTGAACGCGTCTCCCGAGGCCAGCCGCCAGCCCTGGTTCTGCAGCGGCTGCCCGCACAACACCAGCACCCGCGTGCCCGAGGGCTCGCGCGCCATGGCCGGCATCGGCTGCCACTTCATGACCATCTGGATGGACCGCAGCACGGTCGGCTTCACGCAGATGGGCGGCGAAGGCGTGCCCTGGGTGGGCCAGCAGCCCTTCAGCACCGACCAGCACATGTTCGCCAACGTCGGTGACGGCACCTATTTCCACAGCGGCATCCTGGCGATCCGCCAGAGCATTGCCGCCGGCGTCAACATCACCTACAAGATCCTCTACAACGACGCCGTGGCCATGACCGGTGGCCAGCAGGTGGGCGAGCGTCCCGAAGGCCACAGCGTGGTGCAGATCGCGCAGAGCATGCGCGCCGAGGGAGCGGTGAAGATCACCATCGTGACCGACGAGCCACAGAAGTACGACGGCGTGCAGGGCCTGCCCGAGGGCATCGCGATCCGCCACCGCGACGAGCTGGATGCGGTGCAGCGCGAGTTCCGCGAGATCAAGGGCACCACGGTCATCATCTACGACCAGACCTGCGCCACCGAGAAGCGCCGCCGGCGCAAGCGCGGCACCCTGGCCGAGCCCGACGAGCGCGTGCTCATCAACGAGCTGGTCTGCGAGGGCTGCGGCGACTGCGGCGAGCAGAGCAACTGCCTGAGCATCGAGCCGCTGGAAACCGAATTCGGGCGCAAGCGCCGCATCAACCAGAGCACCTGCAACAAGGACTACTCCTGCGTCAAGGGCTTCTGCCCGAGCTTCGTCACCGTCAAGGGCGGCCAGTTGCGCAAGAAGGACAAGGGGGGGTCGGGCCTGGAATGGACCGGCGAGACGCCGCCCGAGCCGACTCTGCCCGCACTGGGCGAACAGGCCTGGGGCATCGTCGTGGCCGGCGTCGGCGGCACCGGTGTCATCACCATCGGCCAGTTGCTGGGCATGGCCGCACACATCGAGGGCAGGGGCATCGTCACGCAGGACGCGGCCGGCCTGGCGCAGAAGGGCGGCGCCACCTGGAGCCACGTGCTCATCGGCGCCAGCCAGGACCTCATCCGCACCACGCGGGTGGGCACTGCCTCGGCCGACCTGGTCATCGGCTGCGACCCGATCGTCGCGGCGGGCCAGGAGACGCTGCAACGTCTGCGCACCGGCCGCAGCCACGTGGCACTCAACACCAATGCCACGCCGACGGCGGCCTTCGTCAGGAACCCGCAGTGGCAGAACCCGGCGCAGTCCTGCGTGGACGCGCTGGTGCAGGTGCTGGGTGAGCGGGACGTGGGGCGCTTCGACGCCGAGACGGCCGCCACGCGCCTGATGGGCGACTCCATCTACGCCAACCCCATGATGCTCGGCTACGCCTGGCAGCGTGGCTGGGTGCCGCTGGGCCGGTCGGCGCTGATGCGCGCCATCGAGCTCAACAACGTACAGGTGGACAAGAACCGGCAGGCCTTCGAGTGGGGCTGCCGCGCCGCGCACGATCCCAAGGCCATGGCGCTGCTGCTGGCGCGCGCGGCCGGCACCGGGCAGGTGATCCAGTTCAAGCCGCGCGACAGCATCGATGGCCTCGTGAGCCGGCGCGTGGCCTTCCTCACGCAATACCAGAACGCCGCCTATGCCGGCCAGTACGAGGCCTTCGTGCGCCGCGTCGAGCAGGCGGAGGCGCCGCTGGGCAAGACGTCGCTGACCGAGGCCGTGGCGCGCTACCTGTTCAAGCTCATGGCCTACAAGGACGAGTACGAGGTGGCCCGCCTGCTGACCGACAAGGCCTTCCACGAGCAGATCGCCGCCCAGTTCGAGGGCGACTACCAGTTGCACCTGAACCTGGCGCCGCCGCTGCTGGCCAAGCGCAATGAACGGGGCGAGCTCGTCAAGCGGCGCTTCGGCCCCGGCATGCTCAAGGCCATGGCCGTGCTGGCGAAGATGAAGGGTCTGCGTGGCACCGCCTTCGACATTTTCGGCCGTGCCGAAGAGCGCCGCACCGAGCGCGCCCTGATCGCGCAGTACCGGCAGGACATCGAGGCCCTGCTGCGCGGGCTGGACGCCGACAGCCACGCGCTGGCGCTGGAGATCGCCCGCCTGCCCGAGCAGATCCGTGGCTTCGGCCATGTGAAGGAGCGCCACCTCCGGGCCGCGCAGGCCCGCCGCGAGGAGCTGCTGGCCCGTCGTGTCGTGCCCCTGGTGGCGACGGATGCGACGGCCTCCAGGGTCGCGTAGCCCATGCCGGCCCCGCAGGCGGGTGGGGCCGCATACAATGGCCGTTTGGGCCGAATTCCGGCCGGTGACCGCTGAGCAGGCGGCCGCCGGCTTTCGGCTGCCCGCTCCAACCGACCTTATCGGAGACCCGACGTGTTCATTTCCAACGCATATGCCCAGGCCGCGGCCGGCGGCGATACCTCCAGTTCCCTGATCAGCATGCTGCCGCTGGTGTTGATGTTCGTGGTGCTGTATTTCGTGATGATCCGGCCCCAGATGAAGCGCCAGAAGGAGCACAAGGCCATGATCGAAGCGCTCGCCAAGGGCGACGAAGTCGTGACCGCCGGCGGTTTCCTGGGCAAGGTGGCCAAGATCGGTGAAACCTACATCGGTGTCGAGCTGGCCGACGGCGTGGAAGTCCAGATGCAGCGGACCGCCGTGGTGCAGGTGCTGCCCAAGGGAACGCTGAAGTAACACCCCCCTGCGCCGCTGACGCGGCTTCCCCCCTCTCTTGCGCGCCGCACGCGGCGCTTGGAGGGGGGACGGCACCAGTGGCCCGGCAAAGCCGGTTCCACGGTGCCTTGGTACCAAGCCACTTGCGCTTGACAGTTTTTTTGCCTCCTAGGCCACGCTTATGAACCGATATCCGCTGTGGAAGTACGCCATCATCGTGGTGGCGCTGCTGATCGGCCTGATTTATTCGTTGCCGAACCTGTTCGGCGAGTCGCCTGCCGTGCAGGTGTCATCGGGCAAGGCCACGGTGAAGGTGGACAACGGGACGACGGCCCGGGTGGAGGCCGCGCTCGCCGAGGCGGGGCTCAAGCCGTCGCTGGTGCAGTTCGACGGCAATTCGGTCAAGGCGCGCTTCGAGACCACCGATGAGCAACTGAAGGCGCGCGATGTGCTCGAGCGCGTCTTCAATCCCGACCCGGCCGTGCCGACGCACGTGGTGGCACTGAACCTGCTTCCGCGCACCCCGGCCTGGCTGGCAAGCCTGGGCGCGGCGCCCATGTACCTGGGGCTGGATTTGCGCGGTGGCGTGCATTTCCTGCTGGAAGTGGACATGGCGGCGGCGCTGCAGCGCCGCGCCGACGTGCTGGCGACCGACCTGCGCAGCGTGTTGCGCGAAAAGGGCATCCGCCACGGCGGTATCAACCGCAGTGGCAACGCGGTCGAGGTCCGGACCAGCGACGAAGCCAACTTTGACACCATCCGCGACCTGGTGCGCAGCCAGTTCCCGGATCTGCAGGCCGCCGAGGGTGCCAGCGCGGCCTCGGGCCGGCTGGTGCTGACCATCCGGCCCGAGACCATCCGCACGGTGCAGGAGCAGGCGCTCAAGCAGAACATGACCACCCTGCACAACCGGATCAACGAGCTGGGCGTGGCCGAGCCGGTGATCCAGCAGCAGGGCGCCAACCGCATCGTGGTGCAACTGCCGGGCGTGCAGGACACCGCCAAGGCCAAGGACATCCTGGGCCGCACCGCCACGCTGGAGCTGCGCCTGGTGGACGAGAGCGCCGAGGGCCGCGCGGCCGAGCGCGGCACCGGCCCCGTGCCCTTCGGTTCCGAGCGCTACCTGGAGCGCAACGGCCAGGCCGTGATCGTCAAGCGCGAGGTCCTGCTCACGGGCGAGAACCTCACCGATGCCCAGGCCGGTTTCGACGACACGCAGCAGCCGGCCGTGCACCTGACGCTCGATGGCAAGGGCTCGCGCGTGTTCCGCGACATCACGCGTGAGAACATCGGCAAGCGCATGGCCATCATCCTGTTCGAGAAGGGTCAGGGCGAGGTCGTGACGGCACCGGTGATCCGCTCCGAGATCGGTGGCGGGCGCGTGCAGATCTCGGGCGCCATGACCACCGTCGAGGCCAATGACACGGCCCTGCTGCTGCGTGCCGGCTCGCTGGCCGCACCGATGGAAATCATCGAGGAGCGCACCATCGGGCCGAGCCTGGGTGCCGAGAACATCCAGCGCGGCTTCAACAGCGTGGTCTGGGGTTTTCTGGTGATCGTCGGCTTCATGTGTGTCTACTACATGCTGTTCGGCGTGTTTTCCAGCATCGCCCTGACGGTGAACCTGGTGCTGCTGGTGGCCCTGCTGTCGCTGCTGCAGGCCACCCTGACGCTGCCGGGCATCGCGGCGCTGGCGCTGGCGCTGGGCATGGCCATCGACTCCAACGTGCTGATCAACGAGCGCATCCGCGAAGAGCTGCGTGCCGGTGCCTCGCCGCAGGCGGCCATCCATGCCGGTTTCGAGCGCGCCTGGGCGACCATCCTGGACTCCAACGTGACGACGCTGATCGCGGCGCTGGCCCTGCTGATGTTCGGCTCCGGGCCGGTGCGCGGCTTCGCGGTGGTGCACGCACTGGGCATCCTGACCTCGATGTTCTCGGCCGTGTTCTTCATGCGCGGCCTGGTGAACCTGTGGTACGGGCGCCAGAAAAAGCTCAAGAGCGTGTCGATCGGCCAGGTGTGGCGGCCGGACACGACGGGGGTCAGCGTGGCCGGCACGGCGCCGGCGTCGGACAAGGAATAAGGGGAGCCCGTCATGGAGTTTTTCCGCATCAAGAAGGACATCCCCTTCATGAAGCACGCCCTGGTGCTGAACGTGATCTCGCTGGTCACGTTCGCGCTGGCGGTGTTCTTTCTCGTGACCCGGGGCCTGCACCTGTCGGTGGAGTTCACGGGCGGCACGGTGGTGGAGGTCAGCTATTCGCAGCCGGCCGATCTGGGCAAGGTGCGCGCCATCGTCACCGGTCTGGGCTATGCCGACGACACGCAGGTGCAGAACTTCGGCACCTCGCAGGACGTCATGATCCGCCTGCCCCCGCGCGAGGGGCAGACATCGGCCCAGCAAAGCGAGCAGGTACTGGCCGCGCTCAAGGCCGACCAGCCGGACGTGGTGCTGCAACGCACCGAGTTCGTCGGGCCGCAGGTGGGCGAGGAACTGGTGCACAACGGCCTGCTGGCGCTGGCCGTGGTGGTGGTGGGCATTTCGGCCTACCTGGGCCTGCGCTTCGAGTGGAAGTTCGGCATCGCCGGCATCCTGGCCAACCTGCACGACGTGGTGATCATCCTGGGCTTCTTCGCCTTCTTCCAGTGGGAGTTCTCGCTCGCGGTGCTGGCGGCGGTGCTGGCCGTGCTGGGGTATTCGGTCAACGAATCCGTGGTGATCTTCGACCGTATCCGCGAGGCGTTCCGCAAGTTCCGCAAGATGGACACGCCGCAGGTGATCGACCACGCCATCACCAGCACGATGAGCCGCACCATCATCACCCACGCCTCGACCGAGGCCGTGGTGCTGTCGATGTTCTTCTTCGGCGGCCCGACGCTGCACTACTTCGCGCTGGCGCTGACCATCGGCATCGTCTTCGGCATCTACTCGTCGGTCTTCGTGGGCGGCGCGCTGGTCATGTGGATGGGGGTCAAGCGCGAAGATCTGGTCAGGACCACCCGCAAGGATGGTGACCCGAACGACCCGAACGCCGGCGCCGTCGTGTAAGGGCGACACCGTGGCGGGTGGGTGGCGCGACGCGCCCGCCCGCCGGATGGCGGCCCTGGCTTTCATGTCATACTGATCGAATGGCGTCTTCAACGAGCCCGCAGGTGTCTTCTCTGGGTAGGCAGGCGCGTGAACGGTTTGTGGTTCACGTCAGCAGGGTATTGCCCGAGATCGGGCAGGCCTGCCAGACGCGCCTGCTGGCACTGATGGACGAGCCAGGCTCCAGCCGGGAGCGCCAGGACCGGCGCGATGCCTGCCAGGCCTTCCTCGTGGTCCACGCGACCTGGGTGGACAACTGCCGACGGGCCTTGCAGCGCAGCCTGTTGCCGCCCCAGCGCGTCAAGGCCGCCGACACGGCCGCCCGCCAGGGCGGCCGGCTGGAGCTGCTGGCCGAGGGCGTCATGGACAACCAGATCCTGGCATCGCGCCTGGCTTTGCGCGTGCTCGACCTGGCGTCCACCGAGCTCAACGAGCTGCGTCTGCGCATCCAGTCCCTGGAGCAGTTGCAGGAAATGCCCCGGGGCGACGTGCTCCTGCCCGACGTGACCACCCGTGTTCTGGTGGACCAGTGGCTGGAAGTGGCGCTGTCGCGCGAAGCCTGGCAGATGGTGCAGGACGCGGTGGCTCCGCTGTTGGCACAGCACATGCACGAGGCCTACAAGGCCACCAACCAGTTCCTCATCGCCAGCGGGGTGATGAAGCAGATCGATCTGAACGCCTTGGTGCGCCGGGCGCCTGGTGCGCGCAGCGACCCGCGTTCGCCGGTCGCTGACGACCAGGCCGCGGATGCGCCCGGCGACGGCCGGGGTCCGGCCGGTTCCCGGGCGGGGCGCGCGGCCGGCGGCAACCATCCCGGCGCCGGACTGCCATCCCGCTCCGGCATGACGGACGCGCGCGGTCTGGGCGGGGTGCACGAGGAAACCCGGATGATGACCGGCACCTCGCCGCTGGCGCGGGCGCGCATGCGGGCCCAGGGGGTGATGGGCAAGCTCAAGCGTTTCCTGACCGAGCGGGTGGGCGAGGACTTTGCCGCCACCGAGGTGCTGCCGGTGTCGCCTCGCCTGCAGCAGGCCATTGCCATCGCGGTACCGGTGCCCAGTGCCGATGCCGGCCTGCCCGTCACCGGCACGACCGGGGTGCAGGGGCTGGCGGTCGGGCGCCTGCAGGTCGAGCAGGCCGCGGTGGCGCTGCGCGAGCGCAGCAACGAGTTCAAGCAGGCGGCCGAAACACCCAGTGAAAAAGCCACCATCGAAGTGGTGGCGCTGATGTTCCAGAGCATCCTGGCCGAGGAGCGCATCCCGCCCAGCGTGCGGGTGTGGTTCGCGCGCCTGCAGATCCCGGTGCTGCGGGTGGCCCTGGCCGAGCCGGAGTTTTTCAGCTCGCTCCAGCACCCGGCGCGCCTGCTGATCGACCGCATGGGCGGCTGTGTGATGGGCTTTGAAACCGATGTGGGTGCCGGCGCCCTGGAGGCCGAGATCCGGCGAGTGGTGCAGGTGATCGAGCAGTACCCCGAAACCGGTCGGCGCGTGTTCCAGCTGGTCTACGACGAATTCGAGAAGTTCCTGGCCACCTTCCTGACCGAAAACTCCACCGCCAGCCGCTTCGTGCCGATCGCGCAGCAGATCGAGCAGAAGGAGACGCTGTCGGTGCAGTACACGATCGAGCTGCGCAAGCAGCTCGACGACATGGTGGTGCGCGACGAGATCCGCACCTTCCTGTTCCAGGTCTGGGCCGAGGTGCTGGCCGTGGCCAGCGTGAAGTATGGTGTCCGGCACGAGGAAACCGCCGCACTCAAGCAGGTGGCTTCCGACCTGCTGTGGGCGGCCAGCGCCAAACCCAACCGCAATGACCGTGCACGGGTGATCCAGCAATTGCCGGGCCTGCTGCAGCGCCTGCGTCAGGGGATGTCGCTGCTGGGCTACCCGCAAGGCCTGCAGGACAGCCACATCAAGTCCGTCAGCGACACGCTGGCCGATGCCTTCATGTCGCGCACCGAGGCCATCCCGCAAGAGCGTCTGGACCAGTTGTCGCAGCGCCTGGCGAACCTGGAGGACTTCTTGCCGGAGGGCGAGGTCGGCGACCTCGATCTCGACCACGACAGCATCGAGATGATCACCGGCGTCGATGCCAGCGACATCGAGGTCATCAATGCCGGCGGCAGCCAGCCGTCCGAGGCCATGCGGGCCTGGGCGAACGAGCTGCAGATCGGCAACTGGTACACCCTGGACCACAACGGCCGGCTGGCCGGTGTGCAACTGGCCTGGCGCAGCCGGCGTGGCCAGCTGTTCATGTTCGTCAGCAACGCCAAGCGCTGCTACCTGATGCAGGTCAACCGCGTGGCCGCCTATCTGCAGGCCGGGCTGTTGCTGCCCAACGATGAAGAAACCCTGACCGTGCGCGCCACGCGCGATGCCCTGGCCAAGCTCGACGCCAACCCCGAGCGCCTGTTGGCCTGATCACGCCCTTCGTTGACGCTGCAGCAGTCCGCCGGGCAGGCGGGCGATGAGGCCGTCGAGTTCGAGCTCGAGCAGGCGCGCCTGGAGGCGGTCGGTGGGCTCGCCGGTGCGGGCCTGCAGCGCATCGAACCCGACCGGATCGAAACCCATGGCGCGCAGCAGGGGGTCGTTGTCGATGGTGCGGTCGGGGTCGGCGCTGACCGCCACCGGGGTTGGCGGCGGCGCCAGCCGCAGGTCTTCGAGGATGTCCTGTGCCGATTCGACGAGCTTGGCACCCTGGCGGATGAGTGCGTGGCAACCGCGTGACTGGGGCGCGTGAATCGAGCCGGGAATGGCGAACACCTCGCGGCCCTGCTCGAGGGCGGTGCGTGCCGTGATCAGCGAGCCCGACTGCAGCGCGGCCTCGACCACCAGCGTGCCCTGTGACAGGCCGGAGATGATGCGGTTGCGCTGTGGAAAGTGGGCGGCCAGCGGGGGTGTGCCCAGCAGGTATTCGCTGACGATGGCGCCACTGGCGGCGATGCGCCTGGCCAGGGCGGCGTGGCGCGGGGGATAGACGCGGTCGAGCCCGGTGCCGACCACGGCGATGGTGGGGGCGCCCGCCTCCAGAGCTCCTTCGTGGGCATGGCCATCGACGCCCTGGGCCAGCCCCGATACCACGCAAACACCCCGCTCGCCCAGCGCGCGGGCGAACTGCCGGGCGTTGTCCCCGCCCTGGGGCGTGGGGTGCCGGCTGCCGACGATGGCCAGGCGGACCGGGTGGCGCAGTACGGCGGTCCGGCCTTGCACCTGCAGCATCAGGGGTGGATCGGCAATGGCCAGCAGATCGGCCGGGTAGTCCGCGTCGCCCAGGGTGATGAGGTGGTGCTCGCCCGGCGCTGCGTCCAGCCAGGTTTGGTGACGCTCAAGCGCGACCTCCAGGTCGGGTGGCGGGACGCTCAGCGCCTGGGCGAGCCGGGATCCGACGACGCCGGCCAGGTGCGTGGCCGATTGGGCAAAGATGTCGGGTGGCAGCCCGAAAGCGGCCAGCAGGCGCCGGGCGGTTTCACGGCCGACGCCCGGCGTCAGCAACAGCCTCAGCCAGCCGGCGAGCTCCTCGCGCTGCATCGGCGCCGTGCGCGTCAGGGGTTGACGAAGCGGTCACCCACCTTGGCACCGTCGCCGACCTCCAGGACCAGGGCATAGGACACCTTGGGGAAGGTCAGGAAGACCATCATCAGGCCGTTGCGCTCGCCGGGCAGGCGCAGTTGGGTGCGGGCATCGTCGGTTTTGTCGACGACCTGGTCCGCATCGCGCAGCAGGGCCAGCACGTGACCGCGCGCCATGCCGTGGTCGCTGCCGCGGTTGATGGCCACCACCTGGTTCTGGCCGGCATAGCTGACGCCGCTGCCATAAACGGCCGCGATCTGGCCGCTTTGCGGCATGCTCGGGGCGCTGGGCACGTAGTGGCTGAAGTCGCGCGGCGGCTCGGGCAGCAGGCGGTCGCCGACGCGCATCTCTTCCTTGGCCGCGACGATGTCGATGGTCGCGGGCACGATCTCGCCGTCGGCCAGCTCGTTGGCAGGTGCGGCTGCCAGTTTGGTGCGCTCGATATTCGAATCCTGCCCGTAGGCGGGGATGTAGACATCTGGGCGAGATGCCTCGGCAGTCTTGGACGGTGCCGCAGCCTTGACCACGGTTTCATCGCGCACCAGGCGGGCCTTGCCCACGTACTGCGCCTCGTAGCCCAGGACTTCGCCGGTGGCCGGGTCCTTGATCGGCACGGCGTTGCGGAACACGCGGTAGTCGCGCGGCTGCCCGGGCGCGGTGCTCAGTGGCGCGGTGCTGGTGTCGCTGCCATAGCGGGCGCGGGCATAGGCGCGGTCGCCCCGGCTGAGCAGCACGCGGCTGTTCGGGGCGGCGACGATGCGGGGCGCCTGGCTGAACGTGGCCTGATCGACGATCAGCGGCTCGGCCAGGAAGGTCTCGATGGCCTGCAGACGCACGGGCGGGATGGCCGACGCCGACAGGCTTTCGCTGCGAATGCGTGGCGAGACCTTGACGGTTTCGATGCCACCATTGGGGCTGCGGGTGGACAGGTGTGCGCGGTCACCGTCCCTGACCAGGTAGAGCACCTGGCCCGGGAAGATCAGGTGCGGGTTGCGGATCTGCTCCAGGTTCATGCCCCAGAGCTCGGGCCAGCGCCAGGGCTGGTTCAGAAAGACCTTGGAGATGTCCCAGAGCGTGTCGCCGCGCTTGACGCTGTACTGCTCGGGGGCGTTGGCCGCCAGATCGGACAGGGGGACGCCGGCCTGGGCGACATGGCTGGCTGTGGCCTGCTGATCGGCGGTGACCGGCCAGTCGCGGGCCGTGGCATGGCCGCAGGCCAGCAAGGCGATGGCAGCGGCGGATGCCAGCAGGGATGGCGCGACACGGCGGGTGCGCGCGGCGACGGTCGGACGGTTCTGGTTCGGCATGTATCGGGCCCCTGGGGCATGCGCGCCCACCTGCGCCAGGTCTGCCCGCGGGCGGATCGGATACGGCGGCAGCGATTTTTCTTGACAAGTCGCTTTTGATTTTGCAGCCAAGCCCTTGATTAGGCAATGTTTATGGTGCCCAAGGCAGGCAGGCAACGACAAAAGTGGCGAAAATAACGACAAACGATCCGTGCCCGCCCATGACTGCACCATTGCCCCTGCCCATTCTTCGCTATCCCGATCCCCGGCTGCACACCGTGGCGCGGCCGGTGGAGGCCGTCGACGAGCGCATCCGCGAGCTGGTCGGGCGCATGTTCGCCACCATGTACGAGGCCAATGGGGTCGGTCTGGCCGCGACGCAGGTCGATGTGCACGAACGCCTGATCGTGATCGACGTGAGCGAGACGCGTGACCAGCGCCTGGTGCTGATCAACCCCGAGATCGAGTGGGCCAGTCCGGAAACGCGCAAGGGCGAGGAGGGCTGTCTGTCGGTGCCGGGTATCTACGACGGGGTCGAGCGTTCGGTCGCGGTGCGGGTGCGTGCGCTGGACGAGCAGGGGCGCAGCCGTGTGATCGAGGCCGAGGGCATGCTGGCGGTGTGCGTCCAGCACGAAATGGACCATTTGCTGGGCAAGGTGTTCGTGCAATACCTCTCGCCGCTCAAGCAGAACCGCATCCGGACCAAGCTGGTCAAGGCCCAGCGGGAGGCGCAGCGCGCATGAACAGGATGATCAAACACGGGTGGGTCGCCCTGTGCCTGGCCCTGCTGGCGGGGTGTGCCGGCATGCCCGAGCGCATCGGAACGGGTGCACCGCGCGCCGAGATCGTGCAGCGCCTGGGAAAGCCCACGGGCGAATACGCCTTGCCTGACGGCGGCCGCCGCCTGCAGTACTCGCGACAGCCGGCGGGCCAGCAGGTCTACAACCTCGACCTGGATGCCGACGGCCGTCTGCGCCGGACCGAGCAGGTGATGGATATCGACTGGCTGCAGCAGCGGGTCGAGGTGGGGCGCTGGCACCGCGAGGACGTGCTGCTGCACCTGGGGCGCCCGGCGCTGGTGGAGGGGGTGGCGAGCTTTCGCGGCGATGTCTGGACCTACCGCTTCCTGGAGGTGGACCGGCCGCGCCAGGCCCACCTGCACATCGACCCCGAGGGCGTGGTGCAGATCCTGATGTTCACCGACGAGCTCCTGCCCGATCCGCCACAGGACAGGCACTGAACCCGGCCCTCTGTTCGAGAGCAATCGCATGAAACTGGTTTTTGCCGGGACGCCGGCTTTCGCCCGTGTGGCGCTGGAGCGGCTGCACGCGGCCGGCTTCGAGATCGCGCTGGTGCTGACCCAGCCCGACCGGCCGGCCGGCCGGGGCATGAAGCTGCAGGCCTCACCGGTCAAGCAGTTCGCGCTCGAACACGGCATTCCGGTGGCGCAGCCACGCAGCCTGCGCCTGGATGGCAAGTACCCCGAGGACGCGCTGGCGGCGCGCGAGGCCATCGCCGCCAGCGGTGCGCAAGCCATGGTGGTGGCCGCCTACGGCCTGATCCTGCCGCGCTGGGCGCTCGGCGCCCTGCCGCGGGGCTGCCTCAACATCCACGCCTCGCTGTTGCCGCGCTGGCGTGGTGCCGCGCCCATCCACCGCGCCATCGAGGCCGGCGACGCCGAGACCGGCGTGACCATCATGCAGATGGACGAGGGCCTGGACACCGGCGACATGCTGCTGGCCGAACGCCTGCCCATTGCACCCGAGGACACCACCGGCAGCCTGCACGACAAGCTGGCCGATCTCGGTGGCCGCTTGATCGTGGAGGCACTGGAGCTGGCGGCCTGTGGCGGCCTGCAGCGCACGTCCCAGCCGGCAGAGGGCGTGACCTACGCCCACAAGATCGACAAGGCCGAGGCCACCATCGACTGGCGCGAGCCGGCCGTGGTGATCGGGCGGCGTGTGCGGGCCTTCGATCCCTTCCCTGGTGCCAGCACCAGCCTGGGTGACGAGACCATCAAGGTGTGGGCCGCACGGCCCGACACCGACGCGACGGCGGCGGTGTCCCCTGCCGTACCGGGACGGGTGTTGTCGGTGGGCCCTTCGGGCATCGACGTGGCCACCGGCCAGGGCGTGCTGCGCCTCACCGAATTGCAACGCGCGGGCGGCAAGCGCCTGAGCGCGGCCGAATTCCTGCGCGGCTTCGCGCTGGCCCCGGGGCAACAACTGGGCGCCGTACCGGTGACCGGCCACGACGCTGCCACCACCGCACGGAGCTGACCCCATGTTCTGGCAAGCAACGCACCGTCGCTATCCCGAGTACAGGGTAGGGGCGCGTGACATGCTCACGGCGGCCGCGGGCATTGCCGCCTGGGGGCTGATGACCGGTGTGGCCATGGTCACCGCCGGACTGTCGCAGCTGGAGGCCATCCTGATGACCTTCATCGTCTTCGCCGGCAGCGCGCAGCTGACGGCGGTGCCGATGATCGCGGCCGGCGCGCCGCTGTGGGTGATCGTGGTGGCGGCTTTTTGCGTCAACCTGCGCTTCGTGGTGTTCTCGGCGCACCTGCAGCCCTACCTGGCCCATCTCCCGCGCTGGCAGCGTGTGGTCACCGGCTACGTGACCGGCGACCTGAGCTACGTGTTCTTCGCCCGGCGCTACCCGCGGCCGGGCCGCGACGACGATGAGCGCGCGCGCCAGCACGCCTACCTGATGGGCAACTGCGCGCTCAACTACCTGTCATGGATGGGTGCGAGCGTGCTGGGCATCCTGCTGTCGCACGTCATCCCCATCGAATGGGGCCTGGGCTTCGCGGGCATCCTGGCGCTGGTGGGGCTGACCTGCTCGCTGGCCACTTCACCGCTGCGCGTGGTCGCGGCCGGTGTGTCGGGCACGGCGGCGGTGGTGGCCTGGGCGCTGCCGCTCAAGCTCAACGTGCTGGTGGCCATCGTCTGCGCGGTGGCCATGTGCCTGCTGCTGGAACATACCCCGCTGAGGCGGCACGAGCAGGGCGGGCATGCTTGAGATGCATTGGCACACGTTATTGACGATTGTCGCTCTCGGGGTGGTGACCGTGGTCACGCGCTCGTTTTTCCTGTTCTCGGACCGGCCCTGGAAGCTGCCGCACTGGGCCCAGCGTGGCCTGCAGTACGCGCCGATCGCGGCCCTGGCGGCGGTGATCGTGCCCGAGGTGGTGACCACGCAGGGGGTGCTGGTGGACACCTGGCGGGACGCCCGCCTGTTCGCCGCTGCCGCCGGTGCGGCCTGGTTTTTCTGGCAGCGGGGCGTGCTCGGCACCATCGTGGTCGGCATGGCGGTTTACCTGCCCCTGCGGCTGGGCCTGGGCTGGTGACCGGCGCGTCAGCACCGCCCAGACGGGCAGCGCCGCGCTCAGGCAGACCACGAGAGTCCACAGCGTGTGGCTGGGGTAGTGGGCGCCGCGCAGGGTCTGGGTGAGGCCGGCGACACCGCCGAAGAACAGCACGATGCCCAGCCAGACCCAGCCTCTGCGCTGCCGCCCGGCCAGGCCGGGCAAGGCCAGGCCGATGAAGGCGAACGCGCTGGCGGCGTGGCCGCCCGGGAAACAGCGCCCGCTGCCACCATCGGCCCGGCCCCAGCGCCAGTGCGAGACGTAGTGCGCGTCGCCGCCGAAGGCGGTCAGCTCCCAGGGGCAACTGGTGAGGCTGTGCCATTTGAGCAGGTTGACCGCGCACACGGCGGCCAGCGCCGCTAGCAGGACCGCCCACCGTTCCCGGCGGGGCTGACGTCTCCCGGGCCACAGGGTGCTCAGCAGCAGGACCGCCAGCAGCGCCAGCGCGGCCTGACGCAGGCCATCGTGCAGCCACCGGCTGAGCCAGGGATGATGCCGCAAGGGAAAACCGTCGGCATCGCCGATCAGGCGCATGACGGGTAGGTCCAGCCTGCTGGCGTCCCAGGCCAGGGCCGCCAGCAGGCAGGTCAGCCAGAGGGCGGCGGGACGGGAAAGGCGGGCGTGCTGCATGGACGCATGCTGGGGCGGCCGCTTTAAGCGGGCCTTAAGCCTGTGGTGCATCATGCGAGAATTTCGCGTCTTTACATTCCATTCCGTGCCGGTCGGGCCTGCCCGAAGGCCGGCGCGCGCCTGCCATGCGTGATTCCGCTCCCTTTCCCGACAGCCTCGACGCCTGGTCCGCGGTCCAGGTCTCCGTCCTCATTCCTGCCAAGGACGAGGCGGGCAACATCGGCGCGCTGGCCACCGAGATTGCGGCGGCGCTGGGCCCGGTGTGCACCTACGAGATCGTGCTGGTGGACGATGGCAGTGGCGACAGCACGGGTCAGGTATTCCTGCAGCGCTGCCGCGAACTGGGTGCGCCGGCGCAACTGCTGCGCCATGCGCGCAGCTGCGGCCAGAGCACGGCGCTGATGACGGCCGCCCGCCATGCGCGCGGCCGCTACCTGGTGACGATTGACGGCGATGGCCAGAACGACCCGGCGGACATTCCCGCGCTGCTGGCCGAGGCCGGGCAGATGGCGGCGCAGGGCAAGGATTTCTGCGTTGCCGGTTACCGCAAGAACCGGCGTGACACCGAGTGGAAGAAGATCCAGTCGAAGATCGCCAACGCGGTGCGCCGCCGCATCCTGGACGACGGCGTGCCGGACACCGGCTGCGGGCTGAAGCTGATTCCGCGCCGCACCTGGCTGGTGCTGCCTTACTTCGACCACATGCACCGCTACATCCCGGCCCTGGTGCTGCGGCTGGGGGGCCGGGTCTCCGTGGTGCCGGTGAACCACCGCCACCGGCAGGCCGGCGTGTCCAAGTACACGGCCTGGAACCGCCTGTGGGTCGGCATCGTCGACATGTTCGGCGTGCGCTGGCTCATCCGCCGCAGCAAGCAGCCGCGGCTGGAGCAGGTGGAAAGCACGTCGGCATGAAATCCGATGCCAAGCTGCTGGTCAAACCGCTGGTCTTGACCGGTGTGCTGACGCTGGCCTTCGTGGCCCTGCATGCCGGGTGGCTGGGCGATGTGACCGAGGAGGACCTGCTGCGCCAGCTGTTCAGCCAGCACCGGGCCATCGCGTGGCCGGTGTTCACGCTGGGGGCCATCGTCTACACCGCACTGGGCGCGCCGCGCCAGGTGCTGGCCTTCTGCTGCGGCTACCTGCTTGGGGGCTGGTGGGGCGGCCTGCTGGCGACGCTGCTGACGGCGCTGGGCGCGCTGCTGACCATGGTGGCGGTGCGCCTGACCGGTCTGGACTGGCTGCGCCAGCGGCACGGGCGACGCATCGAGCGGGTGCGCGAGGTCCTGGCCGACGACACGTGGCTCTGGATCTGCGTCATCCGGCTGATGCCCGTGGGCTCGAACCTGCTGACCAACATCGCCGCGGCGCTCGCGGGGCTCAGCCTGCGGCAGGTGCTGGCGGGCAGCCTGCTGGGCTACCTGCCGCAGTCGCTGCTGTTCGCCTATGCGGGGCGGGGCATGGCCCTGCAGGACAACACCAAGCTGTGGGTCAGCCTGGGCCTGCTGGCGGTGTCCAGCGTGCTGGCCTGGTACCTGTACCACCATGGCTTCAAGCAGCGGCTGGCACGGTTCAACGGATCCCTGGATGACGATGCATAGAAAGCCCCTGCCAGCCTGGGCGCTGCTGGTGCTGGCGGCCGTGGTGCTGCTGGCGGGCATCGGGCTGCGCGGCCCCTGGCCGGCGGACGAACCGCGATTTGCGCAGATCGCGCGCGAGATGGTCGAGTCGGGCCAATGGCTGTTCCCGATGCGTGGCGGCGAGCCCTATCCGGACAAGCCGCCGGTGTTCGTCTGGCTGGTGGCGCTGTGCTACCTGGTCACGGGGCAGCTCAAGCTGGCCTTTCTGCTGCCGAGCGCGATCGCCGGGCTGGGCACGCTCTGGCTGGTGCACGACATCGGGCGCCGGCTCTGGGGCGGCGATGTCGCGCGCACGGCCCTGCTGCTGCTGCTGATCACCCCCCAGTTCCTGCTGCAGGCCAAGACGGCGCAGATCGACGCGCTGGTGTGCTTCTGGATCACGCTGGGCTGCTACGGTTTGCTGCGGCACTTTGTGCTCGGGCCGGCCTGGGGCTGGTTCCTGACGGCCTTCGTGGCCATGGCCCTGGGCATCATGACCAAGGGCGTCGGCTTTCTGCCGCTGCTGATGCTGCCGCCGCTGGCGCTGTGGGGCGCTGGCGCGGGCACCGCCGGGTGGGGCCGGGTCTGGGGCGGGCGCAGCTGGCTCGGGCCGCTGGCCCTGCTGGCGACGCTGGCCCTGTGGCTGGGCCCCATGCTGTGGCAGGTGGCGGCCTCGGGCAGCGCGGAACTGCAGGCCTACCGCGACAACATCCTGCTGCGGCAGACGGCGGGCCGTTATGCCAACCCCTGGGGGCACCTCAAGCCCTGGCACTACTTCCTGACCCAGGCCATGCCGACGGTGTGGCTGCCGCTGACCCTGCTGCTGCTGACCCAGTGGCGGCGGCTGGTGCGCGTGCTGCGCGAGGATCCGCGGGCCCGCATCCTGCTGGCCTGGGTGGTGCTGGTGATCGCGTTCTTCTCGCTCAGCCGCGGCAAGCGCGAGGTCTACATCCTGCCGGCCCTGCCCATGCTGGCGCTGGTGGCGGGGGTGCTCTGGCAACGCGCGGTGGCCGAGCAGGATGAAGGGATGTCCCGCTTCGTGCTGCGGCTGGTGGCCGGCGTCATGGGGCTGGCGGCACTGACGCTGGGCGCGCTGGCCCTGTGGCAACCCGGCGCCCTGGGCGCGAAGGCGGCCGCCTATGCCGAGGAACTGGCCGATCTCGCGTGGCCGCTGCTGGTCCTGGGGGTGGTCTCGCTGGTGGTGCTGGCGCTTGCCTGGCGGCGCCCGCTGCTGGAGCAGCTGGCCGCGGTGTCCCTGGCCTGCTGGCTCGTCGTCGCGCTGTGGGCCTGGCCGGCGATGGACCCGCACCGCTCGCCCAGGGTGGCCATGGCGGACCTGGAGCAGCGCCTGCCGGCGTCGGCCGAGCTGGGCCTGCTGGATTTCAAGGAGCAGTTCCTGCTGTACGCCCGGCGCCCGCTCACGCATTTCAGCTACCTGGCCCCGCTGGCGGAACAGGAGCGCAATGCCTGGCAATGGATGCGCGAGCGGCCGGACCGCTGGCTGCTGCTGCCCGGCAGCGACCGGCTGGCCTGCTTCGATCTGTCGCGGGCACAACCGCTGGTGGCGGCGCACCGGCGCGAATGGGTGCTGCTCGATGCGTCGGCGCTGCGGCCCGATTGCCCGCCGCCGCAGCAGGTGCGTCGCTACACCTGGCAACCCCGGCGCCTGGATATTCTCGAACCATGACGACTCCCGAAACCCTGCAACCGCGCCGCGTGCTGGTCACCGGCGCCGCCGGCTTCATCGGCTTCCACGTGTGCCAGCGGCTGCTGGCCGATGGCACCGATGTGCTGGGCGTGGACAGCCTGACGCCGTACTACGACCCCCGCCTCAAGCACGACCGCCTGGCGGTGCTGCAGGCGCAGGCCGGGTTCCGCTTCGAGCGGCTCGACCTGGCCGACCGGGCGGCGACCGCGGCCCTGTTCCGGCGCGAGCGCTTCGACGCGGTGCTGCATCTGGCGGCCCAGGCCGGCGTGCGCTACTCGGTCGAGAACCCGCTGGCCTATCTGGACAGCAACCTTGCCGGCATGATGAACGTGCTGGAGGGTTGCCGCCAGGCGGGCGTCGCCCACCTGGTCTATGCCTCGTCCAGTTCGGTGTACGGCGCGGGCAACCCCATGCCGCTGACCGAGGACCAGGTGACCGACCGGCCGGTGTCGCTGTACGCGGCCAGCAAGAAGGCCAACGAGGTGATGGTCCACAGCTACAGCCACCTGTACGGCCTGCCGGCCAGCGGCCTGCGCCTGTTCACTGTCTATGGCCCCTGGGGCCGGCCCGACATGGCGATCTTCCGTTTCGTGCGCGCCATCGAGGCGGGCGAGACCATCGACGTCTACAACCACGGCCAGATGCGGCGCGACTTCACCTATGTCGGCGACGTGGTCGAGGCCATCGTGCGCGTGCTGCGCCGCCCGCCACTGCGCCAGGGCGATGCGCCGCCGCAGCGTGTGCTCAACGTGGGCAACAGTGCGCCCGTGATGCTGATGGATTTCATCGGCAGCCTGGAGCGGGCGCTGGGCAAGACCGCGCACAAGCGCCTGCTGCCGATGCAGCCGGGTGACGTGCCCGACACCTGGGCCGACGTGTCGCGCCTGCGGGTGCTCACCGGCTTCGCGCCCGCCACGCCGCTGGACGCCGGGGTGCGGCATTTTGTCGACTGGTACCGCCCCTATGTGGCGCGGCGCGGCGCGGCGCCGCAGGCGGCCTGATCGCCTGCCGGGCGCACAATGACGGCCGGGCGGCGGGGAAAGGACGATCGGCATGCGGGTACTGGTGGTGGAGGACGATCCGGGGATCGGCCGGGGCATCGTGGCGGCGCTGCGCGCGGCCGGGCACGCCGTGGACCTGTGCGGGACGCTGGCCTCGGCCTGGACATCGCTGACGGTCGAACCGTTCGATGTCATGCTGCTGGACCTGGGTCTTCCCGATGGCGATGGCCTGGACCTGCTGACCCGCTGGCGTGGCCGCAAGCCGCCCGGGGCCGCGGACAGCCCGGAGGGATCGCACCCCGACATGCCGGTGCTGATCATGACGGCCCGTGATGGCGTGAGCGACCGCATCACCGGGTTGGACAGCGGCGCGGACGACTACATCGTCAAACCCTTCGATGCCGACGAGATGCTGGCGCGCCTGCGCGCGATGACCCGCCGGGCGGCGGGGCGCGGTCGTCCGCAGATCGTCTATGGGACGCTGGTGATCGACCCGGCGACACGGCAGGTCTGGCGCGACGGCGAGCCGGTCGCTGTGAGCGTGAAGGAGTTTGCGCTGCTGATGGCACTGATGCACGAGCGCCCCCGGGTGATGTCCAAGCTGCGCCTGGAGTCGGCCCTGTACGGGTTCGGCGACGCGCTGGAGAGCAATGCCATCGAGGTCCATGTGCACCACCTGCGTCGCAAGCTGGGCGAGGGGCTGATCCGCACGGTCCGGGGCGTGGGGTATTTCATTCCCGAGGAGCCGGCATGAGGGCGGGAGGCCAGCCTTCCCTGCAGAGGCACCTCTGGGCCTGGGCCGCGGGTGCGCTGGTCATGGTCTGGCTGACGCTGGCTGCCGCGGCGTGGAACAGCGGCCGCCACGAGGCGCGCGAGATCACCGACGGCAAACTGATCTCGGTGGCGCGCCTGCTGCTGGCGCCGCAGGACCAGTCCTCGCTGGACACGCCGGAGAACCGTGCCTCGCACCGGCGCGACTATGCACTGGAGCTGGCGGTGCTGCGCTGGGAGGGCGGGCAACTGGTGGAGGACACGCACGGCCTCGCGCCACGCCTGGGGCTGGGCATGGCGCCCGTCCCGGGCCTGTCCAGCGTCGAGGATGCCCGGGAGCTGGCGGCCGGCCAGTGGCGCATGTACGTGGCCAGCGATGGCCAGGGTCGGACCGCGGCCGTGCTGGTGCACATGACGG
>Ga0265293_10004431_pt1 | contig 24749 bp, 24 predicted proteins | sample Munlanlewell138R_FD_192505 | JGI IMG/M metagenome (GOLD analysis project Ga0265293, IMG submission 192505) | Leachate microbial communities from a municipal landfill in Southern Ontario, Canada - Leachate well 138R | ecosystem: Engineered > Solid waste > Landfill > Unclassified | place: Canada...
CCAGAACGACATCTTCGCCAGCCTACGGACCGGGCGCGGCTCAGGACGGGGTGTGCGCGCGGTGAGTGCGCAGGTTGACCGCCCGCGCGGGCAGCAGCTGGCTGCGCTCCTCCTCGGTCAGCCCACCCCAGACGCCGAACGGCTCCTGGAAGGCCAGCGAGTGCTCCCGGCAACGCAGCATCACCGGGCATTCGGCGCACACCCGCTTGGCCTCCTGCTGGCGGCGCCGCCGGGCCCGGCCGCGTTCCCCATCGGGATGGAAGAAGATCGACGGATCCCGTTGCCGGCACAGGGCCTCCACGCGCCAGTCCCACGCCTGGGGGCTGAACACCGGCGGGTCGGTCAGCAGCGACGCCATGTCAGGACCCGGCGCCCGCGGTCCGGCGCTGCACCCGCGCATACGCCGCGGTGGCGCCCAGGGCCATCAGACCCACCAGCAGGTACTGCCACGCCTGCGACAGCTCGAGGAAGATGGTCGCGTTGCTGATCACCTGCAGCAGCAGCACACCGAACAGCACGCCGATGAAGCTGCCGCGCCCACCGAAGATCGACGCGCCGCCGAGGACGACCGCGGTGATGGCTGCCAGCGTGTAGCTGATGCCGGCGGTGGGATCGCCCACCCCGATCTGGGCCATCAGGAGCAACGCGCCGACCGCCGTCAGCAGCGAGCAGGCCAGGTAGGCGATCATCTGCACCGCGTCGACACCCACGCCGCGCTTGCGGGCGGCCGCCTCGTCGGATCCGGATGCGCGCAACCGCAGCCCGAAAGAGGTTCGACGGGAGGCGAATTCGAGGCCGACGAGCACGATGACGCCAACGATGACGGCAATGGGGAACGGGCCGACGCGGGTGCTGATGGCCTCCACCACGTCAAGCGCGATGATGCCGCCCGGCGCGTCGCGCCACACCAGCGACAGGCCCTGCAGACCGGTGTAGGTGATGAGCGTGGCCACCACGGGGACCACCTTGGAATATCGGACCATGGCGCCGTTGGCGGCGCCGACCCCGGCGGCCAGGACGAACATCAGGACGAATCCCAGTATCCACCAACCGAATCCGTAGCCCTCGACGATGAAGAAGGACGCGACCACCACCAGCGTTCCGCTCAGCGGGCCCACGGACAGGTCGATCCCGCCGGTCAGCATGACGACCAGCTGCCCGGCCGCGAGGAACAGCACCGGGGCCATGAGCATCAACAGATTGGCGATGTTGAACTCGGACAGGAAGCGGCCGTTGACGGCGGTGGTGAGGGCGCCGAGGGCCAGGATTGCGGCCAGCAGCACCAGACTCGGCGACTGCTGGCTGGCGAGCAGACGCTGCCAGCGGCTGGGTTTGCCGACCCGCGGGGCCGTGACGGCCCCGGCCTCCTCGTCGGCGCGACCGGCGGTCAGCGAGGCCTCGGTGATGGCGTGCTCGGTGACCTCGTCGCCCACCAGTTCCTTGACGACTCGGCCGCGGGAGAACACCAGCACGCGGTCGCACAGGCCGGCGAGTTCGACGTCGTCGGAGCTGAGCACCACGACGGGGGTGCCGGACTCGGCGACGTCGCGCAGCCGGTGGTAGATCTCCGAGCGCACGCCGACGTCGATGCCCTGGGTGGGCTCGTCGCACAGCAGCAGTTCCGGCGACGAGAGCAGCGCCCGGCCCAGCACGACCTTCTGTTGGTTGCCGCCGGACAGGGTGCCCACCTCGGTGTCGATGGTGGCGGTCTTGACGCCGAGTTCGTCGACCTGTTCGTGCGCCAGCGAGCGCTCGATGCTCGGCGAGACGAAGCCTGCGCGGGACACCCGGTGCAGCGCGACCAGCGAAAGGTTCTCGCGCACCGACAGAATGGGGGAGATGCCCTCGATGCCGCGTTCCTGCGGCATCAGGATGATGCCCTTGTCGCGGGCGGCGCGCGGCGACGACAGGCGCAGCTTGCCGCCGCCGACGGAGACCTCGCCGTGGCAGGCCGTGGCGCCGCCGAGGGCACGGATGAACTCGCGCTGACCGTTGCCCTCGACACCGGCCAGACCCAGGATCTCGTGGCGCCGGATGGTGGTGGTGACGCCGGGTGCGTCGGCGGCCCCGAAATCCGAGACGACGACGGCCGGTTCGCCCAGATCGTCGGAGCGGTCCGGGAACAGCGCCTCCACCGTGCGTCCCGCGATCAGCGTGACGATCTCTTCCTCGGTGGTGTCGGCGGCGTCGAACTGACCGCGAATTCGCCCGTCCCGCAACACCGTGATGCGGTCGGCGAGGGCGAAGACGTCGGGCAGGCGGTGGCTGATGTAGATGACGGCCACGCCGGCCGCGGACAGCTCGCGGATCAGCTCGAAGAGGCGGGCGGTCTCCGCGGCGGCGAACGGTTCGGTCGGCTCGTCGAGGATCAGCACGCTCGGATTGCAGGCGAGCGCGCCACAGATCTCGATGGCCTGCTTCTCGGCCAGTCCGAGCTGACCCGCCGGCACGGTCGGATCGATGGGAATGCCCATCGGCGTGAGCTTTTCGGCGGCCCACGCGTCGACCTCGCGCAGCGGTGGGCGCAGGCTGGGCGGCACCGCCAGGGCCAGGTTCTCGGCCACCGTCAGATCGGGCAGGATCGCCGGGATCTGGTAGGCGATGGCCAGGCCGGCTTCCTTGGCCGCCAACGGTGAGGCCGAGGTCAGCTCGTCGGCACCGATGCGCACGGTGCCGCGGTCGGGGGACAGCGCACCGGAGGCGACCGCCATCAGCGTCGACTTGCCGGCGCCGTTGCCGCCGACCAGCGCGTGGACCTCGCCGGGGACGGCCTCGAAGCTCACGTCGTCCAGTGCGGTGACGCCGGGGAACGTCTTGGTGATGCCGGCGACCGACAGTCCGCGCCGGGAGGTGGGTGCCATGGATGTGGATGCCACAGTGGTGGGCCCTTCGTCGGTGTGGCTGACTGCGGGGGAGTGGGGGGTCATCGGTAGATCTCCGCGAGCTGCTCGGTGCTCAGCTCGGCCGAGGTGACCGCGCTGCTGGGCAGGTTGCGATCACATTCCGGGGGCAGATTCGGGTCCAGCGAGTCCCAGACGATCGGCACGTTGACGATGTCGGGTTCGGGCTCCGGGATGTCCTGGGCGGCGGCGACGGCCTTGCGCAGCGCGAGGCGCACGATCCAGGTCCGGGACGTCACGGCGACGATCTGGAACTGCGGCTGGGCCGCCTTGTTGTCGACGTAGGCGCAGGCAAATCCGTTGTTGTCGTTGGCCGTCCACACCGGCAGCGGTCGGCCGGCCTGCAGGAAGGCCCGGATCCCGCCCAGCGAACCGTCGCCGGAGTCGGTGATGACGGCGTCGATCTTGGGGTACTTGGCCAGCAGGCCCGAGGTGACGCGCTGGGTCTGCGCGGGGTTCCAGCCGGTGTCGATCGGGGTGCCGGGGTCGTTGAGCAGCGTCACGTTGGCGCAGTCGGGGTTACCGGCGAGCTCGTCCTCGATGCCGTGGATCTCGCTGAGGCTCTGCGCATTTCCCGGTGTGCCGCCGAGGAAGACGGCGTTGCCGCCGGCGGGGCCCAAGGCGTTGCACACCCACTGCGCCCACATCGCGCCGTCGGTCACCGTGTTGTGGCCGACGAACGTTGTGTAGTCGACGCCGGGGGTGCCGCCCGGGCTGGCGGTGTAGGGGACCACGGCCACCCCGGCCTCGAAGGCCTCGCGCAGGGTGGGGAGCAGGGCGGGGCCCGCGTCGGGGAACACGACGAGCGCCTCGACGCCGAGCGCGACGAGGGCCTTGATGTCGCTGATCGCCTTCTGCGGGTTGTTCTGCCCGTCCGCATACGGAAGCACCTCGAGGTTCGGGCACTTGGCGGCCTCGTCCTCGAACTCGGCGCGCGCGGTCTTACGGAAGGCGTTGTCGCCCACACCGTCGGCGAGCGCGACCTTGATGGGGCGGTCGCCGCAGAATTCGGTGATGGGCCGCAGTTCGTCGACCGCACCGCTGAGTTCGGGGTCCAGGTAGACGGGGTCGACCTCGAACGCCGCGGGTTCGCTGAACGGTCCGCCGGCGCACGACGTCAGCGACAGGGCCAGCAGCGCCGCCGCCGGGGCGGCCAGCATTCGGGCCGAGAGGAAACGGCTGAGCACGTTGATTCTCCTGGGGGTCAAGACTTCTGGGTCTGGGAGTCGGGGCGGAGCCGGACGAATCGGCGCCAGTCCACGCCGCGCAGGATGATCGCGGCGGCCAGCACGAGGGCCTGGATCAGCAACTGCATGGCGGTCGACGCGCCGGCGGCCAACACCACCTGTCCGAGTTGGGTGAGGAACAGCGCGGCGACGGCGGTGGCGATGATCGACGAGATCCCGCCGCGCAGCAGCGTGCCGCCGAGCACCACCGCGGCGATGGTGGTCAGCTGGTAGCTCTGCCCCAGCTGCAGGTCCGGGGTCCGCAGATAGGCCGCGAGCAACATGCCGGCCGTCGCGTAGGCGATCCCGGCCAGTACGTAGGCCATCACACCGTGCGTGGAGGTGCGGATGCCGGCGATGCGCGCGGCCGGCACCCCGGCGCCCACGGCGATGAAGCGCCGCCCGGCCACGCTCTGCTTGAGCACCACGTGGGCCACGACCACCAGCACGACCGCCAGTAGGAACAACGTCGGGATGCCGCCCACCGAGCTCACCGCGAAGGCGCTCACGGCCGGGTCGGCGGTGCCAGGGAAGCCGCCGGAGAGCACCAGCACCACGCCGGTCAGCAGCGAGTTCACCGCCAGCGAGGCGACGAAGGCGGCCACCGAGAACCACACCACCGCGAGGCCGATCACCAGCCCGGACAGCGCGCCGGCGGCGATGCCCAGCAGCACGCACATCAGCGTGGACATCCCGGTGCCCTGGGCCAGCTTGGTGACGCACACCGCGGCGATCGCCATCACGCCCGGCACCGACAGGTCGATGCCGCCGTGGGTGATGACCAGCGTCTGGCCCAGCGCGGCGATGGCCATCACGCCGGCGAAGGGCAGCATCGCGGTCAGCGCCGAGGCCGTCATGCTGCCGGGCGCGATCAGCGGGCTGATCACGAAGACGGCGACCGCGAGCAGCCAGATCGGCATGAACCGGTCGGTGCGGATTCGCTGTAGGAGGGTGGTGTGGCCGGTCTGCGGCCGGGTGTCCGTCTCGGACGTCAGAGCTGACATGGTCGAGTTCCTCGAGTTCGGGGGGCGGGTTCGGCTCAGACGCTGGTGTAGCCGCCGTCGACGGCCAGGGCCGCACCGGTGACGAAGCTGGCGTCGGGGCCGAGCAGAAACGCGATGGTGGACGCCACCTCGGCGGCCTCGGCGACGCGGCCGATGGGATGCGAGGCGTAGAGATCGCGGCGGGCGGCCTCAGGATCGGGTTGCGATCCGAGATAGGTCGCGAGCTGCCGGGTCTCGACGGTGCCCGGGCTCACGACGTTGGCGCGGATGCCGCGCGCGGCGTATTCGACCGCGATCTGCCGGGTCAGTTGGGCGACGGCGCCCTTGGAGGCGCAGTAGGCGGCCTGGTTGGGGAGCGCCACGGTGCCCGAGATCGACGACAGGTTGACGATAGCGCCGGGCCCGCCGGCCTCGACGAGGCGGCGCACGAACTCGCGGCAGAGCAGGAAGACGCCGGTCACGTTGACCGACTGCAGCCGGTTCCAGTCCTCGAGCGTGGTCTCGGTCAACGGTTTGGAAATCATCACCGCGGCCGAGGTGACCAACCCGTCGACGGTGCCGAAGGCCGCATACCCCGCGTCCAGCGCGCCGGCGGCGGCGTCCTCACCGGAGGCGTCGGCGGTCACGGTGATCGCCTCGGCGCCCGTCGCGCGGAGGTCCGCGGCGACCCGCTCCAGCGAGCCTTCATCGATGTCGACGAGGACCAACCGGTGTCCGCGCGCGGCGAGCAGGGTCGCCGTGGCCGCGCCGATCCCGCTGGCAGCGCCGGTGATCAGGGTCGTATTGGTCGTCGTGTCGGTCGTCGTCGAAGCAGTGGTCGATGCGGTGTCGGTCATCAGCGCGACCGCCCGTCGACACACTGCATGCTGCACGCAGAGTATGCCACGTCACACACATTGACATGCTGCATGCAGCATGTCAATGTGGGGCGAAGAACACGAAAAAGGGAGCAGCGTGACCGACGATCAGTCACCCGCGGGTGCGGGCGAGGCGGGTACCGCGGTGGTCGCCGTCGCGCAGGTTCCGTCCGTGCTCGGCGATCCGGACGCCAACATTGCATCGATGGCCCGCTGGTTGCGGCTGGCCGCCGACCGGGGCGCGGACCTGACGGTCTTTCCCGAGTGCGCCCTGTCCGGTTACATGATGGACTCGCGCGCACAGGTCGAGGCCGCGGCCGTGAAGGCCACCGCGGAGCGGCTCGCGCCGCTGGTCGAAACCGCCTCGGATACCGGCTCTTTCGGTGTGCTGGGCCTGCTCGAGCGCGACGGCGACAAGGTGTACAACAGCGCCGTGCTGATCGGCCCCGACGGCATCGTCGGCTCGTACCGCAAACAACACCTGCCCCGGCTGGGTGCCGATGCGTTCGTCGACCCCGGCGACGGCAAGGCGCCGCGGGTCTACGACATCAACGGACTGCGCGTGGGCATCATGATCTGCTTCGACCTGCGCTTCCCGGAGTCGGCCCGCGAACTGGCGCTCGGCGGGGCCGATGTCATTGCCATGCCCACCAACTGGCCGCTGACCGCGGGGTTCCTCGCCGACCACATGACGCGGGTCCGCGCCGTGGAAAACCTGGTGTACGTGGCGGTCTCGGACCGCTGCGACCGCGAGTCCGACACCGATTTCCTGGGCCGCAGCCAGATCGTCGCCCCGTCGGGGGAGGTGCTGATCGACGCCGGCACCGAAGAAGGCATTGTCCTGGCGCCGCTGGACCTCACCCGATCCCGCACCAAGACCCTGACTTTCGACGACCCGCCGTTCTCGCTGCAGGTGTTCGACCAACGCCGCCCCGAGCTGTACTCGGCGCTGACCACCCCGACCGACCGTTCGACAGGAGACGACCACCATGTGTGGACCCGGAATCATCGATGAGCGCACGCGCAACACGATCGCTGCGCATGCCGCGAAGTTCCGCGAGATCACCATGAGCCCGTTCGGCCCCGACGACGAGATCGGCATGCTGAACCTGATCAGTCCCGAGAAGTCGCGCGAGGTGATGCGGGCCGCCGACGGTGGCGCGGCCATCGACCTGTCGGTCGACTACTTCATCGGCATGCCGTCCTGGACCAAGGCCGGCGACCCCGGCTTCCAGCAGTGGATGACCCACACCCCGGTGGGCACCGTCCTCGACGACATCACCGGAGTCGGCACCGAACAGAACGAGCTGGTGGCCTACTCGGGTGACGCGATGTCGATGTACACCCACTGCGGCACGCATATCGACACGCTGAACCACTTCGGCTATCACGGCAAGATCTTCAACGGATACGAAGCGGCGCAATGCATCAGCTCGCGGCACTGGATCAAGTGCGGGGCCGACAAGTTCCCGCCGATCATCACCCGCGGCGTGCTGTTCGACATCGCGGGCCTGCACGGCGTCGACGTCCTGCCGGAGAACTACGGCATCGGCGCCAAGGACCTCGCCGACGCGCTGGCGCGGCAGCAGGTGGAGTTCCGGCCCGGCGACGTCGCGCTGGTGCGCACCGGGCGCATGCAGTATTGGCCGGACACCGATCGCTACATCAACAACGCCCCCGGGCTCAACCGCGAAGGCGCGGAGTTCCTGGCCGAGGCGGGTGCCGCGGTCATCGGCGCGGACAACCTGGCGCTGGAGCAGTCGCCGTCGCCCGATGCGGAGAACTGGCAGGTGGTGCACACCTACCTGCTCGCCGAGGCGGGCGTACCCATCATGGAGGTCGTCGACTGCGAAACCCTGGCCGGAGAGGGCCTTTACGAGTTCGCCTTCATCGGTGCATGCATGAAGGTTCGCGGCGCCACCGGCGCTCCCATGCGTCCGCTCGCGATGCCGCTGCTGCCCTGACCGGGCTCGAAAGGATCCACATGTCTGAATCGTCCGGGTACCAGCCGGGCACCTCGGCCGTCGACAGCAGTCGGACGTCGTACGGGGATGCCGGCTTCAGCCGCTATCTGCGGCGGGCGTTCTTGGCCTCGGCGGGCTACGACGACGAGAGTCTCGAGCGTCCGATCGTCGGAATCGCCGTCACGCAAAGCGATTACAACACCTGCCACCGCGACATGCCCGCGCTGCTCGCGGCGGTCAAGCGGGGTGTCGAGCAGGCCGGCGGCCTGCCGATGGAGTTCCCGACCATCTCGCTGGGCGAGATCCTCACCGCGCCGACCACCATGTTGTTCCGCAACCTGATGGCGATGGACACCGAGGAGATGATCCGAGCGCTCCCGATGGACGCCGCGGTGCTGCTCGGTGGCTGCGACAAGACCGTGCCCGCCCAGCTGATGGCGGCGGCCTCCTCCGAGATCCCGGTGATGCTCGAGGTCGTCGGACCGATGATGACCGGCTCGTGGCGCGGGGAGCGGCTGGGCGCCTGCACCGACTGCCGCCGGTTCTGGGGCGCACACCGCGGCGGCGAGCTCGACGGCGACGAGATTGTCTCCGTGCGACAGGAATTGGTCTCGACCACCGGTACCTGCACCGTGATGGGCACCGCCTCGACCATGGCCGCGCTGACCGAGGCCTTGGGCATGATGCTGCCCGGCGGGGCGACCCCGCCCGCGGTCAGCGGGGCGCGGCTGCGGCACGCCACCCAAACCGGCCGCCGCGCAGTGGAATTGGCGCGCACCGGCGGACCGCTGCCGCGCGAGGTACTGACCCGCGAGGCGTTCGAGAACGCCATCCGGGTGTTGGCGGCGATCGGCGGTTCGACCAACGCGCTGATCCACGTGCTCGCGGTGGCGCGTCGCGCCGGCGTGCCGCTGGAGATGGCCGACTTCGACAAGATCGGCTCGGACACCCCGCTGCTGGTGGACTGCAAGCCGTCCGGCGTGGGCTACATGGAGGACTTCCACCGGGCCGGCGGCGTGCCCGCGCTGCTGACCGAGCTGGCCCCGCTGCTGCACCGCGACCATCGCGGCGTCAGCGGCCGGTCGATGGGCGAGCTGATCGCCGAGACCGACGGGCCGGCCGAGTGGCAGAACACGATCCGGCACCTGCCGGACCCGCTGGGTCCGCCCGGGGCGCTGGCCGTGCTGTCCGGGTCACTGGCGCCCAACGGGGCGATCATCAAGGCCTCGGCCGCCAGCCCGCACCTGATGCAGCACACGGGTCCCGCACTCGTCGTGGACAATCCGGCCGACGCGTCGGCGATCCTGGACGACCCGGATCTGGACGTCACTCCCGAGCACGTCCTGGTCATGCGGTACTCCGGGCCGGTGGCGGCCGGGATGCCGGAGGCGGGTGCGCTGCCCATCCCGGCGAAGCTGGCGCGCGCCGGGGTCCGGGACATGGTGCGCGTCTCGGATGCGCGGATGAGCGGGACGTCGTACGGCACGGTGGTGCTGCACTGCGATCCCGAGGCCGCGGTGGGCGGACCGCTGTCGGTGGTGCGCAACGGCGACCTGATCCGGCTCGACGTGCCGAACCGGTCGATCGACCTGCTGGTGCCCGACGACGAGATCGCCGAGCGGCTGCGGTCGTTCACGCCGCCGGCGCGGGCGGCACGCGGATGGCGGCGGCTCTACGAGGAGACGGTGCTGCCGGCAAGCCAGGGCGCGGACCTGTCGTTCCTGTGAGCAGGGACGACACGGCCCACGGAAGCAATACGGCGCATGCTGCATACATCTATGCTGACGAAAATGTGCTGGCTCACCAGGGAGACGTGAATCGTGTTCGACGCCGGGCAGGTTTCACTGACCGATCGGGTCTATGAGGAGTTGATGCGCGCGATCCGCGCGGGCGAACTCCAACCCGGCACCATGCACTCGGTCGTGGAGATTTCGGGCCGGCTCGGGGTGTCCCGGACCCCGGTGCGTGAGGCGCTGCTGCGCATGGCCAGCAACGGCATGGTGCGCTTCGAGCGCAGCCGCGGCGTGCGGATCCTCGAGGTGTCCACCCGCGACATCGAGGAGATCTACTCGCTGCGGATGATGCTGGAGGTCCCGTCGGCGTACCGGGCCGCCGAACTGCTGACCGACGAACTGCTGGCCCCCATCGAGGACGCGTTCGGCCGGATGCAGGACGCGACCAAGGCGGGCGACGAGGCCAGCTTCCAGGCCGCCGACGTCGACTTCCACGCCGCGATCCTCAACGTCGCGGGCAATCGGCGCGTCACGGAGGTCGCCGCGAACACCCGCATCCAGATGATGGACCGCGGCCTGTCGACCACCGCCACCCGAACCCTGGTCGACATCCTCCTGGTGCACGAGCGGATCCTCGATGCGATCCGCGGCCGCGACCCGCACGCGAGCGCGGCCCGCATGCGTGATCACCTGGTCGAGACGGTCACCCTGCTGCTGACCCAGTCCACCGGCGACGACTCGCTGGCGAGCGCGTACACGCCGCCGCCGCTGCCCGTCTAGAGGCCGGCTCCGAGGCCGGCGTCGAGGCCGGCTCCGCCGCGGGCGAACTGTCTTGCACTCGTCGAGTCCGAGTGCTAAGAATGCAGTTGGCACTCGCGACCGGCGAGTGCTAGGTCGGGACGGTGAGGCAAGGGTCCGCACCTGCGGGGCACACCCAGGCCGTCCGTCGCGGGCACTGCACCCGACCAAGAGCACGTGCATCCCCAATTCGGAGGAACACTTCGCAATGGCTAAGACAATTGCGTACGACGAAGAGGCCCGTCGCGGCCTCGAGCGGGGACTCAACGCCCTCGCCGACGCGGTAAAGGTGACGCTGGGGCCCAAGGGTCGCAACGTCGTCCTCGAGAAGAAGTGGGGCGCCCCCACGATCACCAACGATGGTGTGTCCATCGCCAAGGAGATCGAGCTGGAGGACCCGTACGAGAAGATCGGCGCCGAGCTGGTCAAGGAAGTCGCCAAGAAGACTGACGACGTCGCCGGCGACGGCACCACCACCGCCACCGTTCTGGCCCAGGCGCTGGTTCGCGAAGGTCTGCGCAACGTCGCGGCCGGCGCCAACCCGCTCGGCCTGAAGCGCGGCATCGAGAAGGCCGTCGAGACCGTCTCGGAGAACCTGCTCAAGTCGGCCAAGGAGGTCGAGACCAAGGAGCAGATCGCCGCCACCGCCGGGATCTCCGCGGGCGACACCACCATCGGTGACCTGATCGCCGAGGCCATGGACAAGGTGGGCAACGAGGGTGTCATCACCGTCGAGGAGTCCAACACCTTCGGCCTGCAGCTGGAGCTCACCGAGGGCATGCGCTTCGACAAGGGCTACATCTCGGGCTACTTCGTGACCGACGCCGAGCGTCAGGAAGCCGTCCTGGAGGATCCCTACATCCTGCTGGTCAGCTCGAAGATCTCGACCGTCAAGGACCTGCTGCCGCTGCTGGAGAAGGTCATCCAGTCCGGCAAGCCGCTGCTGATCATCGCCGAGGACGTCGAGGGCGAGGCCCTGTCGACCCTGGTGGTCAACAAGATCCGCGGCACCTTCAAGTCCGTCGCCGTCAAGGCCCCGGGCTTCGGTGACCGCCGCAAGGCGATGCTGCAGGACATGGCCATCCTCACCGGTGGTCAGGTCGTCAGCGAAGAGGTCGGTCTGTCGCTCGAGACCGCCGACATCGCGCTGCTGGGCCAGGCCCGCAAGATCGTCGTGACCAAGGACGAGACCACCATCGTCGAGGGCGCCGGGGATTCCGACGCCATCGCCGGCCGGGTGGCCCAGATCCGTTCCGAGATCGAGAACAGCGATTCCGACTACGACCGCGAGAAGCTGCAGGAGCGCCTGGCCAAGCTGGCCGGCGGTGTTGCGGTCATCAAGGCCGGGGCTGCCACCGAGGTGGAGCTCAAGGAGCGCAAGCATCGCATCGAGGACGCGGTCCGCAACGCCAAGGCCGCCGTCGAGGAGGGCATCGTCGCCGGTGGTGGCGTGGCCCTGCTGCAGTCGGCCCCGGCGCTCGACGCCCTCAAGCTCGAGGGTGACGAGGCCACCGGTGCCAACATCGTCAAGGTGGCGCTGTCGGCCCCGCTGAAGCAGATCGCCTTCAACGCCGGCCTGGAGCCGGGCGTTGTCGCCGAGAAGGTCAGCAACGAGAAGGCGGGTGTCGGCCTGAACGCCGCCACCGGCGAGTACGAGGACCTGCTCAAGGCCGGCGTCGCCGACCCGGTGAAGGTCACCCGCTCGGCGCTGCAGAACGCGGCGTCCATCGCGGCGCTGTTCCTCACCACCGAGGCCGTCGTTGCCGACAAGCCGGAGAAGGCCGCCGCTCCCGTCGGCGATCCGACCGGTGGCATGGGCGACATGGGCTTCTAAGAAGCTCGGCTTCTGAGAAGTTCAGCACCAGTATCGGGAAAGCCCGGTCCCTCGCGAGGGACCGGGCTTTTTCGTGCTTTGCTCAGAGTTCGTGCAGCGGAGTGGGTTTGAGCAACGACGTCGCGACAACGCTGATCAACGCGGTGCCCACCAGATACGCGCAGGCGATCCACGGGGAGCCGCCCGCCGCGGCAATCAGCGCCGTGAGGATCATCGGGGTCAGGCCCGAGGAGAAGATGCCGGACAGCTGGTAGACCGTCGACAGGCCGGTGTAGCGGATCCGCGCCGGGAACAACGACGCATACAACGTGCCCTGCGCCCCGTAGAACAGTGCGTGGATGGCGCCGAAGACCACCAGCATGCCGAGCGTGTAGAAGACGATGTCGCCGGTGCCGAACAACGCGAACACCGGGAAGACCGCGACGGCGTAGGCCGCGATGCCAATGGTGTAGATCCGCTTGGCGCCGAACCGGTCGGTCAGCAGACCGGAGACCGGCAGCAGCGCGGCCATCAGCAGGGAAGCCGCCGTCACCGCCATCAGTACCGGGACCTTCGGCAGGTCCAAAGTGGTTGTGGCATAGGCGATCGCGAATACGCCCCAGGTGTTGAACGCCGCGCCCTCGCCCCAGCGGGACAGCATGCCCAGCACCGTCGAGCGCAGCGCCGGCGGCCGGAACACCTCGCGCAGCGGCACCGTGGCCCGCTCGCCGCTGTCGCGGACCTTCTCGAACGACGGTGTCTCGCTGGCCTTCAGGCGGACCACGACGCCGAAGATCACCAGCACGATGCTGAACAGGAAGGCGATCCGCCAGCCATAGGTCAGGAACGCGTCGCCGGGCAGCACCACCTGCAGCAGCGCGAACACCCCGGTGCCCAGCGCCAGTCCCAGCGCCAGGCCCACCTGCGGGATGCTGCCGAACAGTCCGCGCCGCCGCGGCGGCCCGTGCTCCACGGCCAGCAGTACCGCGCCGGCCCATTCGCCGCCGAGCGCGAAGCCCTGCACCACGCGCAGCAGTAGCAGCAGGATCGGCGCCAGGACGCCGATCTGGGCGGCGGTGGGCAGCACGCCCATCAGCGCGGTGGCCGCGCCCATCAGCAGCATTGTCAGGGCCAGCGTCTTCTTCCGGCCGATCCGGTCGCCGATATGGCCGAACACGAAGCCGCCGATGGGGCGGACCACGAAGCCGACCGCGAAGGTGGCGAACGACAGCATGGTGCCGACGAACGTGCTCTGGTCGGGGAAGAACGCCTGGTTGAACACCAGGCTGGCGGCGGTGGCGTAGAGGAAGAAGTCGTACCACTCGATGGTGGTGCCGACCAGGCTGGCCCACAGCGCGGTGCGGGCCTGCGGGGTGATCGCGGAGCTTCCGTGGTCGTCCGCGGGCACCCGTTCGTCGATGAGAGTCACGTCATTTAGTTAGGCCACAGCCAGGGGGCGCAGCGCCACGGTTGCGCGCGCGGTGATTCGAATCCGGGGCCGTGGGATAGGCTCGCCGATGCCCGGCGTTGCCGGGGCCGTGGTGTCCAGTGAAGTCCGGTACAAGCCGGCGCTGTCCCGCAACTGTGAAGCCGACACCCCTCGGGTACGGACGAGCCAGGTCAGCTGAGCCGCGGTCAGACGGACTCCTCGGACGAAGGACTGGTTCTGATGCACACCGTGCGCCGCCTCCCGGCGCTGCTTGCCGCTTTGCTCGCGGTCGGGCTGATCGCCGCGTGCGGGTCCGACCCCGAACCCGCCGAGACCGACGCGCAGGCCACGCCCGAACGGGTTGTCTCGCTGAGCCCGTCGGCGACCGAGACGCTGTGGGCCATCGGCGCGGGATCGCAGGTCATCGCCGTCGACGGGCAGTCGAACTACCCGGCCGACGTGCCCACCCAGCAGGACCTCTCCGGCTTCACCCCGAACGTCGAGGCGATCATCGCCTACCAGCCCGATCTGGTGATCATCGACGACGCGCCGGACGACCTGGCCGCCGGCCTGCAGGCCGCCGGCATCCCGCTGCTGTCCCAGCCGGCCCCGACCACACTGGACGACGCGTACGCCCAGATCGAACAGATCGGCGCGGCGACCGGGCGCATCGGCGACGCCGCCGAACTGGTGTCCCGGATGCGCACCCAGATCGCCGAGGTCGTCGACGACACCCCACCCGCGGAGCTCAGCTACTACCACGAACTGGACCCGTCGCTGTTCAGCGCGGGCGGAGCCTCGTTCGTCGGACAGCTCTACGGCCTGTTCGGGCTGACCAACATCGCCGACGGGGCCGACGCCTACCCGCAGCTGTCCGAGGAGTTCGTCGTCACCACCGACCCGGACCTGATCTTCCTGGCCGACGTGCAGTGCTGCGGTGTCACCGCCGAGACCGTCGCCGACCGCGCCGGGTGGGCCGAGGTGGCCGCCGTGCGCGACGGCCGCATCTACGAACTCGACGCCGACGTGGCGAGCCGCTGGGGTCCGCGCATCGTCGACACGGTGGAGCGGATCGGCGAAGTCATCACCGAGGTCCACGCTGTCTCGGCGCCCAACTGACCGCCGCCGCGCGCTGGTCGTGGCCGCGGCCGTGCTCGGCACGGTCGGGGCGGCGTTGCTGGCGATCTTCGTCGGTCCCGCCGACCTGCCCGCCCGCGGCGTGCTGCTCGCGCTGCTCGACGGGCTGCCCGGCGTCGATGTCGAGCACGGGCTGACCGCCGCCCAGCACGCCGTGCTCTGGCAGATTCGCCTGCCGCGCGTGGTGCTCGGGGCGCTCGTCGGCGGCACGCTGGCGATCGCCGGCGCCGCCTATCAAGGGGTGTTCCGTAACCCGCTGGCCGACCCGTACTTGCTGGGGGTGTCCAGCGGCGCCGGGCTGGGCGCGACGGCGATGATCGTATTCGGCCTGGCCGCAAGCACATTCGCGGTTCCGCTGGCGGCGTTCGCCGGTGGCATCCTCGCGGTGACGGCCACCTATCTGCTGGGCCGCGGTGTGGGCGGCGGGCGCACCGAGGTGGTCATCATCCTGGCCGGTGTCGCGGTGGCCGCATTCGCCAACGCGGGTCAGACCTTCCTGCAGCAGCGCTATGACGACTCCATGCGGCAGGTGTACAGCTGGCTGTTGGGCCGGCTGAGCACCAACGGTTGGACCGAGGTCGGCGTCGCCTTGCCGTACGTGGCGCTCACGGTGGTGGTGATCCTGCTGTTCGGGCGGATCCTCGACGTGATGGCCGTCGGCGACATCGAGGCGGCCAGCCTGGGCATCGACCCGCGGCGGGTGCGGCTGCTGTTGGTCGCGGTGGCGACCTTGGGCACGGCGGCCGTGGTCAGCGTGAGCGGCCTGATCGGGTTCGTCGGCATCGTCGTCCCGCACGCCGTGCGACTGCTGGTCGGCCCGGGGCACCGGCTGCTGCTGCCGCTGTCGGTGCTGTTCGGCGCGGCCTTCCTGATGCTGGCCGACGTGCTGGCGCGCTGGGCGCTGGCCCCGGCCGAGTTACCCATCGGCGTGGTCACCGCCGCCATCGGGGCGCCGTTCTTCCTGGTGGTGCTGCGGCGCAGTAGGAAAATGGCATGACCGCGGTGGTGTCGTGCGCGGACCTGACCGTCGTCCGCCGCGAGACGTCGGTGCTGCGCGACGTGCACCTGAGGGTCGCCGCGGGCGAATGGGTCAGCGTGGTCGGCCCGAACGGGGCCGGCAAGACGACGCTGCTGCACGTGCTGGCGGGGCTGATCCCGACCGGCAAGGACGCCCGACTGACCGGCACCGTGCGGGTCGCGGGGCTGGACCCGCAGGCGGCGCGGCGCCCGCAGATCGCCGCGGCGGTCGCGCTGATGCCGCAGCGGCCGACCGTGCCCGACGGCGTCAGCGTCACCGAACTGATCACCCTGGGCCGCACGCCGCACATACCGCGGTTCGCCATGCCCTCGGCCGCCGACCGCCAGGTGGTGCGCGACGCGATCGAGCGCCTGGACCTCGGTGGGGTGGCCGAGCGGCCCGTCACCGAACTGTCCGGCGGTGAGTTGCAGCGGGTGGTGCTGGCCCGCGCGCTGGCCCAGCAGCCGTCGGTGCTGATCCTCGACGAGCCCACCAGCGCCCTGGATGTCGGCCATCAGCAGCAGGTGCTCGAACTCGTCGCCACGATGCGGGATGCCGACGGGCTCACCGTGATCGCCGCCATGCACGACCTGACGTTGGCCGGCCAGTACGCCGACCGGATGGTCATGTTGCGCGACGGTCGAGTGGTCGCCGACGGTGCCCCCGCGGAGGTGCTGACGGTGGCCCGCATCGCCGAGGTGTACCAGGCCCGGGTGGAGGTGGTGCAGCGCGGCGGCAACGTCGCGGTGCTGCCGGTGCGGGACGGGGCGCGCTGATGGAAGTGTTGTTGTTGGGAACCGGCAGCGCCGACGGGTGGCCCAGCCCGTTCTGCGAATGTCGTTCGTGCCGTTGGGCGTCGGCGGCCGGCGAGATCCGCGGGCAGACCGCGGCGCTCGTCGACGATGCGCTGATGATCGATTGCGGTTACGAGGCGCCGCGTGCGGCGGTGCGGTTCGGGCGGACGCTGGCCGGGGTGCGCCAGATCCTGTTCACCCACGGCCATTTCGACCATGTCGGGCCCGCGGCCCTGGTGATGCGGCACTGGGTGGGGGCCACGGAGCCGCTCGAGGTGCTCGGCCCACCGGCCGTGCTGGATCAGTGCCGCGACTGGGTGGGGCCGCGGGACCCCGTGACGTTCCGCGCGGTGACCGCCGGTGAGCAGCTACGCCTGCCGGGGCCGCGCGGCGACTATCTCGTGCGGGTGTTGGCCGCGGCGCACGCCGGCGTGATCGGCGATCCCGCGGTGCTGTACGACGTATCCCGCGCGGGCGCAAGGTTTCTGTGGGCCACCGACACCGGCCCGCTGCCGGCCGCGACAGCCGCGGCGATCGCCGGGGTGAAGTTCGACGCGGTCTTCCTGGAGCAGACCTTCGGCACCAAGACCGACCACGGCACCGAGCACCACGACCTGCCGGCGTTCGAGCAGACGGTGGCGGGTCTGCGGGAATCCGGTGCGGTGCATGCCGATACCGACATCGTGGCGGTGCATCTGAGCCACTACAACCCGCCGGGCGAGGAGTTGGCGCGGGCGCTGCAGCGGTGCGGTGCGCGGGCCGGGCGCGACGGGGAACTGGTGCGGGTGAGCACATCCGACGCGGTGGGCGCATACCATCACTGCCGTGGGGAACAGTGACGCCGGACTGCGGGGCCGGCGGACGGCGTGGGTGCTCGCCGCGGTGGTGTGCGCCCTGGCCGTGGTACTCGGAGTCGTATACGTATCGAAGCCCGCACCGGCCGCCATGGCCATCGCTCCCGGGATCGGCATCGTGGCCGAAGATCCCGCCGGGCGCGTCGCCACGGTCTGCACTCTCGGGTTTCTCGCCAGGGGCGCCGATGGGGCGCGTTACGCATTGACCGCCGGACACTGCGACAAGGGGGGTGACGTGACGCTGTCCGATCGGGCCGATGGCAACCTCCGCAAGATCGGCCGGTTCGCGCACTCGGTGCCCGGGCACGATGAGGGTCCGGACATCGCAGTGATCCGGCTTGAAGACGACGAGTTGCCACGCGACCCGTGGATTTTGACCGAGCGCCGTGTCAGGGGTGACACCACTACCGTCCTCCTCGAAGAGGACATGTTGTGTTTCGATGGCAGGATCAGCGGCCAGCAGTGCGGCAACTATTCGCTTGTGCTGCATACGGTCCGGTCGCGGCAGGCCATGGCGAACCTGGCCTTCTTCACCGCCACGGCGCAACCCGGCGATTCCGGAAGTCCCGTGTATCGGCTCGAATCCGACGGATCGGCTACGGCGGTGGGAATCCTCAGCGGCACCGTGGGGGATATCGGGGTGGTGGCGACGCTGGTGGAGCCCTACCTGGAGCAGTGGGGCTTGAGGCTGGACACTTTCAGGCCTTGAACACGACGCAGTCGTGCAAACAGCCGCTCTCGGCGGCCGGTGAACCGGGGGCGGCCTTGCGGTGCAGCAGCGCCTTGGTCGGCACCACCCGCAGGGCACCTTCGTCGGCCGGTTCGGCGCGGCCGTCGACCATCAGCGCGTAGCCGCCCGACTCGCGAGGCGGCCACAGCAGCGAGACGTCGGCTGGGGCAGCCACATTGGTGCTGGTGCGGTCGCCGACCGCCCCGACGTCGAGGACCCCGTCGACCAGGGTGGGTTCGACCATCACGGTGTGCGGTTTGCCGCCGTCGCCGGTGGTGATCAGGAAGGCCTGGTCGAAATCGGCCAGGGCCTCGGTGAGGCGGATCAGGTCCACTGCGGCGCTCATGCTGCCCCTTCGGGTTCGGGTTGACGGCCGCGGACCAGCTTGCCGGGCCGCGCCGGGGTGGGGACTCCATTCTCCGCGATGATCTCGCCGGAGACGATGGTGGCGACGTAGCCGTCGGCGGTCTGGTCGAGCCGTCGGCCGCCCGCGGGTAGGTCGTGGGCGACCACCGGGCGGTGCAAGGTCAGCCGGTCGGCGTCGATGACGTTGAGATCGGCCTTGTAGCCCTTGGCAATCCGACCGCGGTCGTGCAATCCGGCGACCCGGGCCGGCACTGAGGTGAGCTCGCGCACCGCCTCGGCGATCGACAGCCGACCCGAGGCGCGGTCGCGCACCCAGTGCGTCAGCATGTAGGTCGGGAAGGATGCATCGCAGATCATGCCGTAGTGCGCACCGCCGTCGCCCAGGCCGAGCACCACGTCGTCGCGGCGAATCAACTCGGCCACGGTGTCCAGCGAGTTGTCCCGGTAGTTGGCCAGCGTGACCAGCAGCATGGCGCGGCCGTCGTCGTCGAGGACGCGGTCGTAGGCCTCCTCGAGCGGGCTGACGCCGCGGGCGCGGGCCCGCGCACCGATGCTGTCGGCCGGGTCCGGCTCGTAGTTCGGCGGTTCGCCCAGCGGGAACATGAAGTCCCACAGCTGCGCGGCGAACATCAACGGGTGCCCCTCGCCCGGGGCGTCGGACAGGATCCGTTGCCGCACTTCGGGTTTACGCATTTCGTCCACGCGCTGATCCAGCGGCAGATCGGCGATCTCCTGATAGCTCGGGTACAGCACGAACGGGTTGCCGGACAGTTCCAAGCCCAGCACCAGCCCGATGGGGCGGGGGAAGATCTGGGCGGTGATGTCGCCCCCGTCGGCGTTGGCCTTCTCCACCATGGTCAGCGCGTCGAGGAAGAACGGCGGGCCCGCGTTGCCGATGGCCAGCGTGAACGTCACCGGCAGTCCGACGTCGGCGGCCACGTCGAAGACGGTCTGCAGCACGGGTTGGTAGTCACCGGCCACCAGATCAGGCACGAACTGGATCAACCCGCCGCCCGCGTCGTCGAGGCCGCGGGCGATGGCCTCGATCTCGGCGTACCCGGCGTCGTAGCTGGGGATGGGCCGACCGCTCTCGCTCTTGTGGATGGTGAAGCGCGAGGTGGCAAAGCCCAATGCGCCGACCTGGACGGCCTCGGCGGCCAGCTTGCGCATCAGGGCCAGATCTTCCGGGGCGGCCGGTTCGAGGTCCACGCCGCGCTGTCCCATCACGTAGACGCGCAGCGGGGAGTGCGGCAGGAAGGCGGCCACATCAATGTCCCGGCGCCGGGCGTCGAGCGCATCGAGGAACTCGGGGAAGGTCTCCCAGGTCCACGGCAGGCCGTCGACCATCACTACGCCGGGGATGTCCTCGACGCCGGCCATCACGTCCACCAGCACCTCATGGTCCTGCGGGCGGCACGGCGCGAAGCCGACCCCGCAGTTGCCCATCACCGCGGTGGTCACCCCGTGCGCCGAGGACGGGGTGAGGCGCTCGCTCCAGATGGCCTGGCCGTCGTAGTGGGTGTGCAGGTCCACGAAGCCGGGCGTGACCAACAGTCCGGTGGCGTCGACCTCCCGGGCCGCGGCCCCGGAGACGGTGCCGACCTCGGCGATGACCCCGTTGCGGACGCCGATATCAGCGGTCCGGGGCCGGGTGCCCAGTCCGTCGATGACGGCGCCGTTGCGGACGATCAGGTCGAAGTCGGCATCGGTTGTCATACCTCGAATGTACGGTGACCCGATGATCGACCACTTGGGAATCAACTGCACCGACTGGGACCGCGCGCAGGAGTTCTACGACCGGGTGCTCGGGGTGCTCGGCTACAGCCGACAGCTGGACTACGAGGTGGCCCTCGGCTACGGCCGTGACGGGCATCCGGCGTTCTGGATCGCCGACGGCTCCCGCAATGGCGCGGGCGGGCCGAACCGGGAGGTACACATCGCGTTTCAGGCCGCCGACGCCGCTGCTGTGCGAGCGTTCCACGACGCCGCGCTCGAGCTGGGGGCCGAGTCGTTGCACGCGCCGCGGCTGTGGCCCGAGTACCACGAGAAGTACTACGGGGCGTTCGTGCGGGACCCCGACGGCAACAACGTCGAGGCCGTCTTCCACGGCGGCGCTTAGAGGGCGTTGCGCACGGCGCGGATCTGCGCCTCGTTGCGGTGCTCCATGTCCTCGAACTCGGCGGCGGTGCACTGCGCGTGATCGCCGATGCCGCCGAGGTTCTTGGTATGGCTGTTGATCAGCCCCACGTTGTGCGTGTGCGCGTCGATGATCTTCTGGCCGAAGGCCTTGGCCTCGGCGAAGTTGCCGAACATCCCCGACCCGACGGCAGTGCGGGCGAGGGTGCCGGCGCTCTGGTCCGCATGGTCGGCCGCGGTGTAGGAGTCCTTGCCGCCCGCTCGCAGCCCCGTGGTGTTGACGTACATGACCTCAACTTAGAAAGGTTTGCCCGGGTGCCGCAATTCAGGGTGAATTGCCTGTGCCAGGACAACCGGTAGGTTTTTCGTCGTGAGGGGCGTCGGTCTGGGGGCGGTTGGGTGAGCGCGCCCAGTTTTCAATACCTGGACGCCGCGTCGTTGGTGGCCGCCGCCGGGGGCGATCCCTGGCAGGCCGACGAGGAGATTCAGTCGGGTGACCCGGGCGAGATCAGCGGTCTGGCGGATGCGTTCCGTCAGGCCGGCGGGCATCTCAAGTACGCCGATGACCAGTTCAACGCCGCCAAACGGCAGTTCGAGGAGTCCTGGGACCGGGAGGACACCGTCGAGCATCCGATCAACGACGCCGCGGAGGTGCAGAAGGTCAGCGCTGCGCTGGGTGGGCAACCGGCGGCGCTGACCCAGATCGCGGTGGCCCTCCAGCAGATCGCGGCCGCGCTGGCCACCGCGCAGCGCGACAGTGCCGCCACGATCCGCGATCTCAACGCCGATCTGCTCGACATCGATGCGGAGATCGGCGAGGCGCTGGACGAGATGCCGTTCCGGGCCTCGGAACTCATCGCCGAGGCGAAGCAGGTGACCAAAACCGCACTGGGGCAGGTCAATGACACCCGTGGTGCGTACGTCCTGGAGCTGCAGGCGGGGGAAACATCGCTGATGGAGACCGGGTATGTCCCTGCGGCGATCGACGGTTCGGACGGGACGCCGGGGGATACGCCGCAGGAGGCTGCGGCGGAGTACGACCGGTCCGGTCAGCGCGCCAAGGACGAGGAGACCGTGGCGAATGCTCGTCGGTTGCATCCACACGGGCATCTGCACTGGTCCCTGGACGAGATCGCCGCTGATCGCAGGCTCGACGACTACACCAGCGTGACCGACCCCGCCAACGGTGCCGAGCGCTACGGCGATGCCGCCGAACAGGAGGAGGCCGCGCGCCTGGCGGGCAGCCGGCTGGCGGACTTCAACATGGTGCACTCCGTCGGCCCCGTCCCGAGGGACACGGTGTTGGGTGGCGACATGCGCGATCGGGCGCGAGGTCGTCTTCTGCTGCAGCGTCAGTTGCAGGATGCGCAGCTGCCGTGGAGTCCGCGGCCGATGTCGGCCGACGATGCGACCCGGAAGATCAACGCCATGGAGGTCCAGGACCGGGCCGCCGCGTTGACGAAGCTGCACGAAGTGTTGCAGAACGGCTGCGGGCTTTCGCCCGAGGCGGCGCAAGCCATGGTCGACGGGATTTCCCGGGGTGTGATGCCGCAGGAGTATCTGGATGCGGCCGACGGGGTGAGCAAGGTGTTCGGTGCGGGCAAGATCGGCGTGCAGGAGTTTGCGGACCTGCTTCCGCGCGAAGGCAAGAATGCGTTCACCGAGGCGGACGTTCGAACTTTGAACGACCTCGGTAGAAGGTTTGGTCGTGTCAGCAGCGCACTTACGCTGGGCGTTGGTATCTACGATGTTTTTGTCAACGATCGGTCGCCGGTCGAAGTGGTGGCCGAGACTGGGGGCGCGATGGCGGGCGCATCGGCATTGGCACCATATGGTGCCTCGGTTGGAGCAGTGGCCGGCCCGCCCGGCGCATTCGTGGGTGCTCTCGTTTTTGGGACTGCGGGCGCGTTCGGCGGCCAACTCGCGGTGGAGAAGACGATCGAATGGATCAAGAAGTGATGGGCTATGAGCTAGCCAGCGGGACAACTCAGTTGATCGCCCAGCGGGCCATCGACAACACCCACACCCAGATCTTCTCCGTCGCAGCGATACTCTGCGTCCTCCTCACGGTCATTCCGGCCGGAAGTGATCGACCACTCAGTTGGCAGCGGAAGTTCTTCTGGACGGCGGTGTTCTCGGCTGCCGCTTGCGCCTTCATCGCCGGGTTGCCGAATCTCGGTACGGCCATCGGTGTCGCGGTGATGTGCATCGTCATTACCGCCACCTATGCGTACTTCCACACCCAGTATCTGAAGATCGGCGGACGACTCTTCGCTGCCCAGAACAAGAACGGCTTCCCCGAGAGCGCATTTGGTGCCGGTCAGGACCCGTACAGCCCAAGTCTGTCCGCGGCCAAGATGTGGTGGCTTGTCGTGATGGTTGCTGCAGCCGGATCGGTGGGTCTGCTCGGATACGTGATCGACGATTCCCTGCTGAGCCTCTGTCTGGGGCTGGGCGCGTTTCTGGTCGTCGCAATCATGCTTGGCTATATGGACGGAACTGACGATCAACGCGTCGCGCGGGGTCAGTACCTGCCCTTCGCCATCTGCGGGGTGGCCTCTGCTGGGATCTTTGCCCTGGCCTACTTGATTACGTACCGTGCCGCGCTGCGGCGCTCCGAATCCGAGCGATAACCGGCGAGGCACGGATGACGACAGAGACGGTGAGTGTGTACGCGCAGGGACTTGCGGAACTAGCTGCCGAGCGACCGCATACGCTGATCTTCTATGTGGCGACGATGGCGTTCGTCGTCCTTACCCTCATCCCACACGGCAGCCGGGGAGACCTGGCCCGTCAGCGCAAGATCTACTGGGGCGGAACCTTTTCCGCGGCCATCTGCGCGTTCATCGCCGCACTGCCGAATATCAGCACCGGGTTGATTGTGGCGGGGCTCTGCGTCTTCTGTTTGGCGCTGCCCGCGTATTTTCGTACGCAGTTGATAAAGATCGGCGATCGAGTGGTCGCGTTCGAAAGCGCCGCTGCTCTCCCCGCTACTGCCGACGGTAAGGATCCTTACACGCCGCGAGTTTCTGCCTCGAAGGTATGGTGGCTCGCTGTTTTTGGCGTCGTAATCGGAGCAGTGAATGTGCTCGCGTATGTGATCGACGGCGACCCGGTGGCTTACGGACTACTGGGGTTGTTTTTCTTCACCGTTCCGCCGGCGGTGACCGGCCTTGGCGACGGCAGGTACCGCCAGCGCATTGCGCGCGGTCAGTACCTTCAATTCGGCATCATCACCGTGATCTCGGCGGGGATATTCACCGTCTGCTACCTGCTTGCTCACTCGGTGGGGTTGCGTATGCGTCGACCATCGCAGTAGCCGAGGCGTAGCGTCGGTGACATGACTGACACCCCTAACGCAGCGGTGCAGGAACTGTTGCGAGACGCATTCACCCGGCTCGTCGAGCACTCCGACGAGCTCACCGACGACCTCACCGACGAGGCCTCTTTCTATCGCCCCACCGAGGATGCCAACAGCATCGCCTGGCTGATCTGGCACAGCGCCCGCGGACAGGACCTCCAGGTGGCCGACATCGCCGGGGTGGAGCAGGTCTGGACGAGCGAGGGCTGGGTCGACCGGTTCGGGCTGGACCTACCCCGCACCGACATGGGCTACGGGCATTCCAGCGCCGAGGTGGCCAAGGTTCGCGTCAGCGCCGAACTGTTGGCGGGCTACTACCGGGCCGTGCACGCCATGACGCTGGACTACGTCACCACCCTCACCGACGACGAGCTGGCCCGCATCGTCGACGACAACTGGGACCCGCCGGTCACCGCGAGTGCGCGGCTGGTCAGCATCATCGATGACTGCGGCCAGCACCTGGGGCAGGCCGCCTACCTGCGGGGCATCGCCCCCGGCCAGTCTTAGCCTGGATGCACCGATTGGGTAGCGGTCTGGGGTGGGTCGTAACGGCGAAATGCCCTGTCGTGGTGGGAGAATGAGATTTCTTGAGGATCTTATTCAGCCACTACGAAGGGCATCTCGTAGAT
>Ga0265293_10004432_pt1 | contig 24747 bp, 21 predicted proteins | sample Munlanlewell138R_FD_192505 | JGI IMG/M metagenome (GOLD analysis project Ga0265293, IMG submission 192505) | Leachate microbial communities from a municipal landfill in Southern Ontario, Canada - Leachate well 138R | ecosystem: Engineered > Solid waste > Landfill > Unclassified | place: Canada...
CGTTACCTAATAAATCCTTAACAACCACTAAATCATTTGTAACGTTATTATCATATTGTTTGGTCATTGATAGTTTATCGTTAGATAATATCCAACCTGTACTTTCTTGTATCTTTTCATTAGCTTTTATAGTAACTGTTACTTTTTCTCTGGTTGGGGTTGTTATATCGTATTCAACATCTACAATTGGCGCGGTATTATCAAAATTAAATCTTCCACTTCTTGTAATTGTAGTATTACCTGATGTATCTTTAGCTAATATCCAAAGATAATAGCTACCATCTAAGTTGTTTGAACTATCTACAAAACTAAAATTATTAAAACTATTTACAAAACTTTCTTCATTTGGAGTTTCATTTGAATCGGCCCATTGATATTTTAAACTATTATTATCTATTTTATAGTTATCTAATACACTTACAAAAACACTATGATTTTGTTTGTATTTCAAATTAAAACCAGGTAAAAATAAAATGGTGGGTTTAATTGTATCTTCTACAATAACTTGTCTAGTAGCTGTTGTAGTATTTCCAGAACTATCAGTTACTGTATATTTTACTTCATATTCTCCAATTTCGTATGGTTTTACATTACTGTTTCTTTTTATTTTATTAGTAATATTACCATCATAATTATCTGTTGCGGTTGCCCCTTTATCAAAATATAATAATGAGGGATTAATTCTTACTGGGTTATCTCCTTTTAATTTAATAGTAGGTTCTGTTTCATCTACTATATTTATAGTAATTATTACTTTGTTTGATGTTAATAAATCTCTATCATTTCCATTGTATTTTTTATCATATAAAGTTTCTTTTACAGTATATATAACATCAAAACTACCTACTTTATTCATATTTACTTTTGATGTATCAATTATTAATCCTGATAAAGGATCATTACTGTTATCAAAACTTTCTTTTTCTACATTGGTCCAATCTGGAGTGTCACTAAAGACTTCATAAGTTAGTTCATAATTTGGAGTAACTGTAAGTGTTGGAGCGGTTTCATCTTTTACATAGATAAAATTATATCTATATGAAGTATGTCCAGTAGAATCAGTATAATAATAATCAATTCTATATTTTCCTAAAACACTTAAATCAACTTCATTTTTAGAAATATATTTTGGAACAATGTTACTATTTCCATTATCCCAAGGTCTATATCTAATCGTATAACATCTTTTTTGATTTATTTCATTGGTACAGATAGAATCAATAGTATATGTACTTTCTCCATCTAGTTCATCTTTAATAGTAAGAGTTGCGGTAGGATCATATGTTCTGTCTTCTGCTTCAAACTCTTTATTATGATCAGAGCGATTACTTATTGAAACAATATTTGGATATGCTTCAATAACTTTTACTGTTCTTATAACTTCGTCAGCATTGTTACCGCTGTTATCTGTTGCATTATAGGTAACATTATAGGTACCAATAACACCTGTGTTAACTGTATCTCCGCCAATAGTTACAGTTAAATTATTATCATAATTATCTGTTACAGTAGCTCCATATTCTGTATATGTATCAGATAATACTTCTAATATTATTAATTCATCATCATTTAAACTAATAACTGGTTTAGTTGTATCTACAACATTAATAGTTCTTATTATTTCAACTGCTATGTTGTTATTTGAGTCTACTGCATTATATCTTATTTGATATGTTCCTAGGATACTAGTATTAACTTCTCCAGTAATTACTGCGGTTAAATTAGTATCATAGTTATCTGTAACAATAGTTCCTTCTTCTATATATGTTCCAAATACTTCTATTGTAATTTCTCTTTCACCATTTAATCTAATAACAGGAGCTTCTGGATCACTTACAATAACTGTTCTTGTAACTGTATCAGCAGTATTGCCTGCTTTATCAGTTACATCATAAGTTAATTCATATGATCCTACAGTATTTGTATCTACTGTACCTCCAGTAGTAATCTCGTCTGATATTTCGCCATCTACATTATCGGTGGCAGTTGCTCCTGGATCAATAAAGGTACTTCCTACAGTAACATATTCAATAGGATTACCATTTAAAGTGATTACAGGAACTATTGTATCTTTTTCTGTTTCTTCATTATTATTATTATTATCTATGTTATTATCATCTGTTGTAGTCGCAAAAGTATATATTCCTAAAGATGCAACAAAGAATAGAATAAGACCAATCAAAATCCTTCTGTTCATATGTTTCTCCTTTCAATTTCTTTGACATTAAAAAGGCTACTATTTATGCAATAGTAGCCGAACGATCATAATGCATATATATGCACATTAGATTTCATAGCTTTGCGTCCTTTTCTTTCGAAAAGTTTGCTTTTGTTAATGCCAAAGTAATATATACTTATATTTTAGCACAGGCATTTTGACAAAACAAGATGTTTTTTTACAATATTTTCTAATTATATATATATAATTAACTTAAAAACTTCTTTTTTGAGGTTTATTTAACTAAATTTAATCTATTAAAAGGATATAATATAAAAAATGCTTTACCAGTTATTTCTTCTCTTTCTACTAACCCTATTTTTCTACTATCAATAGAAATTTCCCTATTATCTCCTAAAACTAAATACATATTATCAGGTATTTTTTCATAACCTAAATCTTTTAATGAAAAATCTCCTGTTATAATATCATTTAAATGTTTTTCATTTACTTTTTTATTATCAACGTATAATTTATTGTCTTTGTATTCAATATATTCTCCAGGAAGACCTATTACTCTTTTTATTAAGTATTTAGTGTCAATATAATCAAAAACAATAACATCGAATCTTTTTACTTTTCCAAAACGATAACTTACTTTATTTAACATAATAATGTCACCATCTTTAAGATTAGGATTCATTGATTCTTCAAATACTTCAGCAGGAGCTATAACATAATTTCTTAATAGGATTACGATAACAATAACAATAATGTAACCCAACATATCTTTAATAAATTCCATAACCCATCTCCTTCTAGTATTTTCTTATCAAATTTTATCATAAAATTACTTTTTTTACAATGTTATAGTAATTATTGATATTAAGTAGAATAAAGATAATCATTTCATCTCATAATACTAATAGGTGATAATATGACAAGATTAAAAAAATATGAAATAATTGGAGTTATAGTGGTTACTTTTATTGCATCAGTATTGGGATATATATTTTTAAAAAACCCTGGTAATTATGGAATATTAGATTTTTTAGTACCTAAAAATAGTAGTCTATGGGAATTATCAAAAATATTATTTTTAGCATTGACAATATATGCAATTTTTGAATATTTTGTTGTAGGTAAAGAATATAATAATTATGGTTTTGCGAAAGGTGTATCTATTGTTTTAGCACCAGTTATATTTTTATTTATTACATATATAATGGATTTAATAATTGGCAATGTATTTATATGGACACATCTTTTAACTTTCTTTATATCAATAGTATTTGCGCAAGTAGTAAGTCATTTCTTTATGCATGAAAAGTTTTATTTTAAATTAATGAATGTATTTGGTATATTTGCATTAATTGCTTTACTTACCATATTTGCAAGTTATACTGCAACACCAGAGTTACTTCCATTCTTTGAACCAATGGAAAGATATGAAGAGATTATATTAAGATAAAAAAAGACCTTTTGGTCTTTTTAGTTTTCTATTTTTTCATCAAGATAGTTAATTAATTCTTCTATTTTAATTAATTCTTGGGCATCTTTATTATTTTCTTTAACAATAACTTTATCACTTTTTAATTCTTCTTCTCCTACAATAATGATATATTTACTATTATATTTATCAGCTTGTTTAAAAGAAGAAGAAATGTTTTTTCCAAAGTAATCCATATCAGTTTTAAAACCATTAACTCTTAACATATTTGTTATTTTAAATGTTTCTTCTTTGGTATTACCAATACCTATGACAAAAGCATCAATGTTATTATTTTTTAATAAATCGATATTTTCCTTATCTAAAGCCAATAACAATCTTTCAAGACCCATTCCAAAACCAATCCCAGGCGTTTCAGGTCCGTCTAATGTTTCTACCAGATTATTATATCTTCCGCCACCACATAAAGTATTTTGAGAACCAAGCCCTTCTATATCAGCTTGTATTTCAAATATAGTATGAGTATAGTAATCAAGTCCTCTTACCAGTTTAGGATCAACTTCGTACTCTATTTCTAATAAATCTAAATAATCTAATACTCTTTTAAAATAATTTTCGCTATCAGGATTTAAATAATCAATAGTTCTTGGTGCTTTTTTTAATAATTGATTACCACTATCTACTTTACAGTCTAATATTCTAAGTGGATTAATATCCAAACGGTTAATACAATCTTCACATAATTCATTTATTTTTGGTTTAAAGTGTTCAATTAAAGCTTTTTTATAATCACTACTAGATTCTTCATCACCTAGAGTATTTATTTTTACTTTTATGCCTTTTAATCCTAACATTTTAAAAAGCAATACAGGAATACTTATTACTTCAGCATCAATAATAGGACTATCACTACCAAATACTTCTATACCAAATTGAGTATGTTCTCTAAATCTTCCTGATTGAGGCCTTTCATATCGAAAGTTAGAACCAATATAATATTGTTTAATAATTTGTTCATTGTACATTTTATTTTCAATATAACTTCTGACAACTCCTGCGGTGCCTTCTGGGCGAAGTGACATATCACGATTACTTCTGTCTTTAAAATCATATGTTTCTTTCCTTATAATATCTGTTGAATCTCCTACTCCTCTATGAAACAATTCACTTCTTTCAAAGGTTGGTGTTTTAATATAATTATAGTTATATGTTTCACATATATTCTTTATTAATGATTTAATATATAACCATTTTTTACTATTTTCACCATACAAATCATATGTTCCTTTAGGTTTTTGAATCATATTATCACTCCTTTTTTCCTATATATAGTTTATAATAATTTTAATAATTTAGCAAATATTAAAAAAAGAGATTTCTCTCTTTTATTCATCCAATTTAATATGTATTTCCTTTAATTGTTTAGCAGTTACATTATTTGGCGCATGCATTAATAAGTCCTCGGCTTTACTATTCATTGGAAAAGCAATTATTTCTCTAATGTTTGGTTCATCCGCAATAAGCATTACTATTCTATCTACTCCTGGGGCTATACCAGCATGAGGAGGAGCGCCATAGTGGAAGGCATTATATAAAGCAGAAAATTTATTTTCTACTACTTCTTTTGTATACCCAGCTATTTCAAAAGCTTTTACCATTGTTTTGGGTTCATGGTTTCTAACTGCTCCACTAGATAATTCTATACCATTACATACGATATCATATTGATAAGCAAGTATTTCTAATGGATTTTTTTCTTCTAAAACTTTCATTCCGCCTTGTGGCATTGAAAAAGGGTTATGACTAAAGTCTAGTTTACCTTCATCATTTAATTCAAACATAGGAAAATCTACTATCCAGCAGAATATAAATTCATCTTTACTTATTAAATTTAATCTATTTGCGAGTTCTGTTCTAATGATACCAGAAAGCTTTGTAGCGATATTTTCCTCATCAGCAATGAAGAACATAACACTTTCTTTCTTTGCATCAGTTTCACTAATTAAACTTTGTTGTCCTTCTTCGCTAATGAACTTAGCAATAGGACCATTTAATTTATTTTCTTCTACTTTTAGCCAAGCTAAACCTTTTGCTCCATTTTCTGTAGCAAATTCTATCATATCATCAAAGAATTTACGAGGTTTATCGCTGATATTAGGGGCACAAATTACTCTTACCGTTTTATTCTTAAAAGCCTCTAGATTTTCTTTTTTAAATATATTAGTAACATCTTTTATTTCAAGTGGATTTCTTAAGTCTGGTTTATCAGTACCATATTTTAACATAGATTCAGTAAAGGGAATACGCGGGAAAGGAGCTTTATTTATTTTTTTATTAGAAAACTCTGAAAATAATTCATATAATAATTTTTCCATAACTTTAAATATATCATCTTGAGTAGCAAAAGCCATTTCCATATCTAATTGATAGAATTCTCCAGGGGATCTATCCGCTCTAGCATCTTCATCTCTAAAACAAGGTGCTATTTGAAAGTATTTATCAAATCCACTAGTCATTAACAATTGTTTAAATTGTTGTGGAGCTTGTGGTAAAGCATAAAATTTTCCAGGATGTATTCTACTTGGTACTAAATAGTCTCTAGCGCCTTCAGGAGAAGATGCGGTTAATATTGGAGTAGTTATTTCTAAAAAACCCATATCAGTCATTCTTCTCCTTATAGAAGAAACTATTTTACTTCTTAAAATAATATTATTATGTACTTTTTCTCTCCTTAAGTCTAAAAATCTATATTGTAGTCTTAGATCTTCTCTAACTTCAGTTTCAGGAAAAACATTAATTGGTAGTTCTTTTTCTACCTTACTTAATATGTTTATTTCAGATGCATTAATTTCTATTTCTCCTGTAGCAAGTTTGGGATTAATCATATTATCAGGTCTTGGTGTTACTATACCCTTAATAGATACAGCAGATTCTTTAGGAATAGATTCCGCTAGTTCTTTCATATTACTATCTTCTTCTGGTATTGTGACTTGTGTAATACCATAATGGTCTCTAATATCTAAAAAGATAATTCCTCCATGATCACGATAGTTATGAAGCCATCCCGCAATTTTTACTTCCTCATTAATGTTGTTTTTGTTTAATTCGCCACAATTATGTGTCTTATATTTATTCATATTTTCCTCCTCATATAATAAAAAAGTCCTTAAAACATAGTTTAAGGACGAATTATCGCGGTGCCACCTTAGTTCGTAATATAATATTACGCTCTTAAACTCTTAACGCGAGCAACGATTTCTCTCCTGAGTTGTCACATTACCCAATCTTCGAGAATATTGTAATATTTTATTATCATTACTTTCATTAACTATTCTACTAGATTGCGAAGATTTGGTCAAGGGTTTTTGTTTGTTTCTTGTAAATTCCAAAATAGCATAATTAGTTTCTTTTATTTGTTTACTACTAACAATACCCATACTAACAATATGATTTATAGCTTTATTGTATAATGCAATAGAATCTTTTTCTGATATTCCTAATATTTCGGCAATTTTCTTATGGCAACAAGGATTAAATCCGTCGCTACCTGTTCTATATGTTAATATTTTTCTTTCGACAATAGAAAGTTTTCTGCTATCCTTTGTAGTTAAAAAAGTTTTTATATTTTTTTGTGTTTCTTCTAACCATTGTTTTGGAGTATAATTATTAACTTTAGTATTTTCATCATCCAAATAATCAACAATTTTTTTAGATCTTGATGGATGACGGAGTTTTCTTATAGCACTAGCTTCTATTTGACGAATACGTTCTCTTGAAACTCCAAATATTTGTCCTACTTCTTCTAGTGTTCTAGTTCTACCATCATCAAGACCAAATCTTAATCTTAATACTATTTCTTCTCTTTTAGTTAAACAACGAAAAAGCTTTAAAAGATCTTCTCTTAATTTTATATCTATAGTGTGTTTTTCTGGGGATATTGCGTTTTCATCTTTAACAATATCAAGTAAAAAACAATTTTCATCTTCACCAATCGAATTATCGAGTGACTGAGGATTTTGTTGTGTTAATAACTCTTCTAATCTTCTTATTATATTTCTTTGCAAACCCATTCTTTTCATCATTTCTTCTTCATTAGGATTTCTACCAAATTCTTGAAAAAAATCACTTTTGTTTTTATGATAGTTATTTAATATTTCAACCATATGAATTGGTATTCTAATAGTTCTTGCTTGATCTGCAATAGCTCTAGTAATGGCTTGTCTAATCCAGCATGTTGCATATGTTGAAAATTTAAATCCTCTTGTATGATCAAATTTTTCAACCGCTTTCATTAGTCCAATATTTCCCTCTTGAATCAAATCAAGAAAAAGCATACCTCTACCTACATATCTTTTCGCAATAGAAACTACTAATCTTAAATTGGATTCGGCTAATTCTTTCTTAGCTTTTTCATCACCTTGTAAGATTCTTATAGCCAACTCTATTTCTCCTTTAGCATTTAACAAACCGATTTTACTTATCATTTTTAAATATGATTTAACAGCATCATCAAATCGTTCTTCATTATCAATGTAATCTTCATATTTTTGTGGTATTATGATAACATGTTTTTCTTTAAGTCTTATTATTACCTCAGGTATTAGATAATCTTTACTCCCTTCTGGTATTTTCTTTGATTTGTCTATTATTGTTTCGATTTTTTCTTCGGTAATAGAATTGCCCTTTATTAAAGGACCTATTTTTTTTAAGGCAATATCAAGATATTCATTAATAGATTGTGAAATTTTAGTTTCTATTTCTTCATTAGAAAGTTCTTTTGGTTGAATGTTTTCTTTATCTTTAATTAATTTTGAATTGTTTGTTTTAACCATTGATATCACATCTTTTCATTAATGTACTATTTTACAATATATGCCTTACTGAGTCAATTCTTTTACTTATATCTTTTAAATAAAATTTTATAGTAGTTACTATTAAAATGGTGGCAGGTAAAGCAATTATTATACCAATTGTTTTAAATAATATTCCCCCTGTTAATACCGCAAAGATTATAATTAATGGATGTAACTTAATAGCTTTACTATATATTTTAGGAGAGATAATATAAGCATCAATATTTGGAAAGACAATACATATAATAAGGGTTAATATTAATAACTTAGTAGATATAACCGAAGCTGTTATTAAAGCAATTACACTAGTGAACAAACCTCCAAAATAAGGAATAATAGTAGTAATTCCTGATAGTATTCCTAGTAATAAGAAATGTGGATGCCCAATTATATAAAATAGTAATGTATATTCTATTATTTGAATAATAATAATCTTACCTAAGGCAGTAAAATAATTACTCATTTCTTGATCAATAACTTTAAAATATAAATATGTTTTGTTGCTTTTGTATTTTAAGTACTTCTCTATTTTTAATCTTATTTTATCTATATCAAATAAAAAATATATACCAATAATAAATGATATTAAATATATGGTTATATAAGAGATAGATGTTTTAATTACATTAATTGTACTTATTGACAAATAGTTTCCTAAATTATTCATAGTATTATTAAATATATCTGCTAAAGATTCTCTCAGCGGATTAGTATTGAAATTATATTTAGTAGAAAGATTTTGAATAAATATAATTATATTTGAAAATAGAGATGATAATTCATTTATTAATAAAGGAATAATTAATATTATCACTATAGTAATTAAACCAATAAATAAAATACTAATAATAAGTATAGATATAGTTTTATTAATAGATTTATTAGTCATATATTTAAGTAATGGATTGAAGGCATAAGCAAAAACAAATCCTATAATAAAAGGAGTAAATATTTTTATTATAGTAGATATAATATCTAACCATAAGTCTTTGCTTAAATAAAATAAAAATAATATTACTACAATAATAGCTATATTTACTACTTTATAGTTAATATTATTCTTTTCCATTTTGATACCCCACTTATTTTATTAGTCGTTCTACTCTATTGATATCACGAATATTTTTAAGACTATTTATAAAGTTGGCTAATTTTATGGTATCTTCTACTAGTATTGTTATGTCATATATAAATATATTATTATTTTTTAATGTGTTAATACTTTCAATATTAATATCAAATATAGAAGCTTGATTTACAATGTCAGTTAATAAATTTCTATCTTTTTTAGAATAGACTATTATATTAGTAGGATATTTATGTCCAACAATTTTATTCCATTTTACTTCAATAGTTCGTTCATTAGTACCTGCAATATTATGACAATTAGCACGATGAATAGTAATTCCTTTACCTCTTGTAATATAACCAATTATTTCATCACCATATATTGGTTTACAACAATTAGCATGATTAATTTTTATATTATTAATACCCTCTACAATAATATCGCTATTTATAATAAATTTATTACTTTTTGTTGTTTTATCAAATTTATTAATTGAAGTTATATCTTTTTTAGTTATACTATTTACTATTTGATTTGAAGTGTATTTTTTGGTTCCTATGAAATAATATAAGTCATTAAGATTGTTTATATTTTGTTCTTTCATGAAGTTTTTTTCAATATTATCAAGAGTGTTTTTTATTGGAAGAACATTTTTTCTTATTTCTTTTAATAGTTTTTCTTCCCCGTCTTTAATATAATCCTCTTTATTTATTTTGGTAAAGAAACTTTTTATTTTAGATTTTGCTTGTTGAGTTTTAGCTATATCGTACCACTCTCTACTTGGTGTTGAATTTTTATTTGTGATAATTTTAACAATATCACCTGTTTTTAACTTAGTACTTAATGGTACTATTTTATCATTTACAAGAGCTCCTACCATTTTATGACCCACATCAGTATGAACACGATAGGCAAAGTCAACTGGATTACTACCTTTAGCAAGTTCAATAACATCACCATTAGGGGTATATACATATATTTTTGTACCTAATAAATCCTCTTTTATTGATTTTATAAGTTCTTCATTAGATATTTTTTCATCTTGTAATTCAATGATAGATCTAAATAACTTTAATTTTTGTTCTGCAATATTTTTCATAGATTTATTAACACTTTTATGTTCTTTATAAGACCAATGAGCCGCAATACCACGCTCAGCTATTTCATCCATTTCATAAGTTCTAATTTGTATTTCAAAGTGATGTCCACTAATCCCAAAAACAGTTGTATGAAGTGACTGATACATATTATTTTTAGGATTAGCTATATAATCTTTAAAACGCCCCATTACTGGTTTATATTTTGAATGAATTAATCCCATTACGGTATAACATTCAGCTTCTGTATTAACATAGATACGAAGTGCTTGTAAATCGTAAATATTTTCAAATTTTCGTCCGGTATTCATTTTATTATAAATACTATAAATACTTTTAGAACGACCTTTTATTTCAAATTTAATACGATGTTCTTTTAATAAAGCAGATATTTCATCAATCATTTGTTTTATCATATTATCTCTTTCTGCTTTAGTTTTATTTAATTTTTCAACAATATCAAAAAATACATCGGGTTTTAAATATCTTAAACTTATATCTTCTAATTCATGTTTTAATTTTTGCATTCCAAGTCTATGAGCGATAGGCGTTAATATTTGTAACGTCTCTTTAGCTTTTTTCTTTTGAATTTGTTTTGGGAAACACCACAAAGTTTGCATATTATGAAGACGATCTGCTAATTTTATTATGATTACTCTAACATCCTCACTTATCCCAACAATAATCTTTCTAGTATTTTCTGCGATATATTCAGTTTCACTAGAAAATTTTAATTTACTTATTTTTCTAACGCCTTCAACTAAAAGAGCAATTTCTTCACCAAATTTTTCTTTTATTTCTTCCGTAGTTATATTTACAATAGGTGTTTCATGAAGAAGAGCCGCAATAATGGCAGATATATCTGCATATATTTCAGTTAAAATACTGGCCACATTTAAAGGATGTTGAATAAAATCCTCCCCTGTTTCTCTTTTTTGTCCTAAATGTTTTTCTTTAGAAAATTCATATGCATCCTTTATTTTTTTTAAAGCTTCTTTATTTTTTATATATTTTTTTATTTTATTTTCTAATTCTTCATAAGTTATTAATTTTTTACTTCGAGGCATATATATCCTCCTTTACTTATTTATCCCTTTTATTTCTAATTCTGAAAGTTCAATAACCTTCTTTTTGTTTTTTGTTTTTTTATTTAATTTCTTTTCGAGTGATATCCAAATTTGACTCGCGAGATATATTGATGAATAAGTACCTGCGATTAAGCCAATAAATAATGCGATATTAAAATTAATTATTTCATAAGACCCTACTATTATTAGCATTAATACAGTAATAATAGTAGTTATGCTTGTATATATAGATCTTAAGAATGTTTGTCTTATACTTTTATTAACAACTTCCTCAAGTGATTTATCTTTCATACTTTTTATATTTTCTCTAATTTGATCAAAAATAATAATAGTATCATTTATTGAATAACCAATAATGGCGAGTACTGCAGCAATAAATAAACTATTTACTTCTAATCTAAATATTGAAAAAATGGATACAATAATAAAAGCATCATGGAATAAAGCAATTACTCCAGATATAGCATAAGATAATCTGAATCTAATAGTAACATAAATTATGATTCCTAAAGAAGCAATTATTAAGGATCCTAAAGCGTTACTTGCCATTTCTTTTTTTCCAACATAAGTCATTACATTAATGTTTGGTTCAATATTATATTTATCACTAAAATAATCTTTTACTAAGGCTTTATTTTTATCATTTAATTCGCCGTTTAACTTTACGTTTGCACTTTTATTATTATTAGTTAAATCAATATCTGTCATTTCATATCCTAATGCATTTATATCCTTGGTGATTTCTTCTTCAGTTAATTTGTTTTCAGAAGAAACCATAATTTGGGTCCCTCCATTAAATTCTATTCCTAGATTTAATTTAAATAGTAAAATTGAGCCTATCCCTAACAATAATATAATAATAGATGTAGTTATAAATCTTTTTCTTTTTGAGATAAAATCTAATTTTTTAAAATTATATTTAGTTCTTTTTTCATTTTTATTTACATTAGGAATATCTTTTTTATTAACATTAATGAATATATTAGGTTTATTTTCAAAACATTTTGTTTTAACAATAATTTTTAATAACCATCGTATTAAATAAACCATAACAATAATAGTTGTGATAATACTAATCATTAACATTAAGCCAAAACCTCTTACACTACTTTCACCAAAGTTAAATAATACAATGGCTACTATAAAAGTAGTAATATTACCATCAATAATAGAACTAAATGATTCTTTATTTCCATTTTCAAAGGCTTTTGTTAGGCTTCTTCCTTCAAATAACTCCTCTTTTATTCTTTCAAAGGTTATAATATTGGCATCAACAGCCATTCCAATTCCAATAATAATTGCGGCAATACCAGACAGTGTTAAAGTGCCATTAATTAAATAAAATAATAAGAATGTGAGAAAGCCGTATATTAAGATACCAAAACTAGATATTAAACCAGCAAAACGATATAAAACAGTCATAAGTATCATTATTAATAAAATACCTATTATACCTGCTGTTAGAGTTTTATTTAAAGTCATATCACCTAAATCACCACTAACACTATTAGAAGATACTTCTACTAATTTGGTAGGAAGTGATCCGGAATTAATGTTTTTAGTTAATTCATTAGCTTCTTCTTGAGTAAAATTACCACTAATAATAACATCCCCTGTAAATGCTTCATTTACATAAGCAGCTGATAAACAATTTGATTCATTAAAATTACCACAGCTATTTTTTTCAATTTCATAAGAATCAACATTACTATCAAAATCGAGCCATATAACTATCATATTATTAGTCATATCTTTTACTTTGTTAGTAACATTAAAGAAAGTACCGTTATCTTTAATAGATAAAGCTACAGCAGGTCTTCCTTTATCATCTTGTGATAATTTTGCTCCTCCCCCTTTTAATACTGAACTAGTCATTAATAAATTGTTATTAGTATCTCTAAATGTTAAATTATATGGTTTATTTAACTTTTTACGTGCATCTTCTTCATTTTTAATACCAGGTAATTTTATAATTATCTGGTTGTTTTCTGTTTTTATTATTTCAGGTTCTGTAACTCCTAAATTATCTATTCTTTTTGTTAATATTTCACAGGTAGTATCTATCATAGTATTAGTTACTTTATCATCTGTAATAGATTCTACTCGATATTTTATTTCAAAACCACCTTGTAAATCTAATCCTAAATTTTGTTTTTCAAATAGTGGTTTAAAAAAGTACAAAAGCACACCACCAACAATAGTAATTATTGTCATAAATATAATTAATCTTTTTTTCATGTTAATTCTCCTTATAGTAATTCATCTTTATCATCGAAATAAATATTACGATCTCTAGATGATAATTTTTCTTTTACATAACTATCTATTTCATATTCGGTTAAATCAAAGATATCGGATACCATTTGGTGTAATCCCAAATCATTAGCTTTTAACCATTTTTTTTCTTTTAGAAAATTCCAAATATCTTCGGTTTTTATATAATCATAACCTAATCTTTTAAATTCTCTTTGTTTTGTTGTAATGGCAGGTTTTAAACGTTCATATAATTCAACTAATGAATTAAATTCTATATTCATAATTACCACCCTAATATTTAATTATTTGTCTCATATATTATTATATAATAATTTTATTGAAAATAAAAGGTGCGATATGGAAAAAGAAAAATTTGTTAGATCAACTGTTATTTTAATAATTGGTGGTTTTATTACTAAATTGTTAGGAATGATAATAAGGGTAATTACTACAAGACTAGTTGGAGAAGAAGGAATAGGTATATATATGTTGATTATGCCAACTTTTTTCCTATTTATTACTTTAGCACAATTAGGTTTTCCAATTGCGATAAGTAAATTAGTTAGTGAGGGTACCAAGGATAATAAAAAAATAGTTTTATCAATTATTCCAATATCATTAATACTAAATATTATATTAATAATAGTAATTCTAATATTAGCTCCCGTTTTATCTAAAGTATTATTGAATGATGAAAGAACATTATTTCCATTAATGGCAATTTCTATTATATTACCTTTTATAAGCATTTCTAGTATTATTAGAGGCTATTTTTTTGGAAAAGAGAGAATGATTCCACATACGGTAAGTCAAATTATCGAACAGGTAACTAGATTAATAATAATGATTATATTAATACCTATTTTTTTAAAACATAGTTTAATTAGTGCGATAATAGGAATTATTTTAGTAAATGCGATAAGTGAAATATGTTCAATTATTGTATTGATTTTTTATTTACCTAAAAAAATTAGGATTAAAATGAATGATTTTGTGCCTAAATCGTCCATTTTAAAAGAAGTATTAAATATTGGTGTTCCTACTACTGGAAGTCGATTAATAGGTTCTTTCGGATATTTTTTAGAACCAATACTTTTAACTCAAGCACTTTTATATATTGGTTATTCTAATAATTATATTGTATTAGAATATGGAATTTTAACTGGTTATGTTTTCCCATTACTATTACTTCCCGGTTTTTTTTCCCAAGCTATAGCGTCAGCTTTACTTCCCGTTATTAGTAATAATTATGTAAGGGGCAAGAAAAAATATGTAATAAAAAAAATAAAACAAGGAGTTTTGTTTTCATTGTTAATTGGGCTTTTATTTTCATTATTTTTATTTATTAAACCTAATTATTTATTAAATTTGTTATTTAATACCAATAAAGGTGTTGAATATATTAGAATATTAATTCCTTTCTTTTTAATTTTTTATATTCAAACACCTTTAACTTCATCATTACAAGCTATGGGAAAGGCAAAAGATGCGATGATGGGAACATTTTATGGAATGATAGTAAAAACAACATTTATATTTATATTATCTTTATTAAAGATTGGTATGTATGGTTTTCTTATTGGGTCTGCTTTTAATATTTTTATTGTGACAATTAATCATTATTTAAAACTAAAGAAACATTTATCTTAATCCTTCTTTATGATATATACTTTATGTTTTTTTAAAAAAGCATAAAAAATGTTATCTAAACTTACTTCTTCTTTAGTTAATATTCTTTCAAGCCATATTTGATCTTTATTTAATTCTATTAAAGTGTCTTTTTGAATCTTTCCATCTAATATTAATGGCATAGGAAAATCAGTCTTAGTCTTAAGTTTATTGTATTTAAAAACAGATAATGTGCCATTGGTTTCTAATATGGCATACTCTATTTCTTCTATTGATTTTACATTATTACTTCTCATTTGAACCATTAAGTCTTGAAGATTATATCTTTGTTTTATCATTTCTTTTATATTTATTTTACCATTTTTAATTATTACTGATGGTTTACCATCAATAAAATCTCTAAATTTCCCACTTTTAAGTGCTATTTTTGCGAATATAATTTGATAAGTAGTAAGAAGTACAATTGGAACTAATCCAATTAGAATAGATTCATCATTTTTTTCAATGGATATAGATATTATCTCGGCCATCATAACAAATACAATTAAATCAATAACACTTAATTCTCCAAATTCTCTTTTACCCATAATTCTAAATAAAAATATAATTAAGAAATAAAACAAAGTAGTTCTTAAGATAATGCTAATATATTCCATATTATCACCTATTTCATTATGGTATAAGTAATATTTTTTTATTCAATACATATTGTTTAATAGGTGGTGTTTATGACATATATTAAATCATTAGTTTATATAATGCTAATAATCTTAGTATCAACTTTTATTACTACTATTCTTCATTATTTTAATGTTATTGGTGGTAATTTAATGTCAGTATTAAAATTAGTCATCCCAATATTAGCCCTTTTTTATGGTGGTATATATATTGGGAAGAATAGTATGAAAAAAGGTTATATTGAGGGAATAAAGTTAGGAGTATTATTTTCCTTAATACTACTTATTATATCCTTTTTTATACCTGATACTATTAAGTTTATTAATCAAATTATTTACTTTTTAATTATACTAGGAAGCTCAATGTTTGGAGGAATGCTTGGGATAAATAGAGTTAAGAAAACAACTACTAGTGAATAGTAGTTGTTTTTATTTATTGTATTTATTTAAGAAGTCTTTTTTAAATTTATTATATTTATCTTCTTTAATAGCTTCTCTGATATCTTCTGTTAATTTAATTAAAAATCTTATGTTATGAATAGATAAAAGTCTTCCTCCAAATGATTCATTAGCTGTTATTAAATGCCTTATATAAGCTTTAGAATAGTTTTTACATGTATAACAGTCACAACCTTCTTCTAATGAGGTAAAATCTTCTTTATATTTACTATTTTTAATATTTATTTTACCTGCTTTAGTAAAAGCATTACCATGTCTTGCGATTCTTGTGGGAAGAACGCAATCAAAAATATCTACTCCTCTTTCTACTCCTTCAAGAATATCTAATGGATCTCCCACTCCCATTAGATACCTTACTTTATCTTCTGGTATATAGGGGGTTGAATAATCAATGGCAGCATACATGTCTTCTTTTGATTCATTATCATTAGCGACGCCACCAATACTATAACCATCAAAATTTAATTTAACAGTTTCTATGGCGCTATGTTTTCGAAGATCTCTATAAGCTCCTCCTTGAATAATACCAAATAATGATTGATTGGGATTGTGGTGAACATCTTTTCCTCTTTTTGCCCATCTTAGCGTTCTTTCAATACTATTCTTCATATATTCATAATCAGCACTAGCAGGAGGACATTCATCAAAACTCATCGCGATATCGGAGTCTAATGCGTTTTGTATTTCAATTGATCTTTCTGGAGTTAAGAATAATTTACTACCATCTAAATGTGATTTAAAATGTACTCCTTCTTCAGTTATATCTTTAGGTCTTGCAAGAGAAAACACTTGAAAACCACCACTATCAGTTAAGATTCCTTTATCATAATTCATAAACTTATGTAATCCGCCAGCCTTTTTAACTATATCTTCTCCTGGTCTAAGCCATAAATGATATGTATTACTTAAGATGATACCACTATTCATTTCTTTTAATTCCTCAGGAGATAGTGTTTTTACAGTAGCAAGTGTTCCTACTGGCATAAACATAGGGGTTTCAAAGGAACCATGATTAGTATGTAATACACCATATCTAGCTTTATTATCACAATGTATTAATTCATATCTTACTTTCATATTTATCACTCACTTTATAAACATACTATCGCCAAAAGAAAAAAATCTATATTCTTTTTTTATGGCCTCTTGATATGCTTTCATTATATTATCTTTACCTCCAAAAGCACTAACTAACATAATAAGAGTACTTTTAGGAAGATGGAAATTAGTTATTAATGCATCAATAGCTTTAAACTTATATCCGGGATATATAAATATATCTGTCCAACCACTACATTCTTTAAATTCATTGTATTTATTTATTATAGTTTCTAATGTTCTGGTAGAAGTAGTTCCTACACTTATTATTCTATTACCCTCTTTTTTAGCTTTATTTAATATATTAGCAGTTTCTTTATTCATACTATAATATTCTAAATGCATTTTATGCTCATTTATATTATTTACACTTACTGGACGAAATGTGCCTATGCCTACATGCAAAGTAATATATACTATAGTAATGCCTTTTTCTTTTATTTTATTTAATAATTTATTAGTAAAATGAAATCCTGCAGTAGGAGCCGCCGCACTACCTTTTTCTTTAGCGTATACTGTTTGATATCTATCTTTTTCTTTTAGTTTTTCATGAATATATGGGGGAAGTGGCATTTCTCCTAATTTATCTAATATTTCATAAAAGATGCCATCATATATCATTTCATATTTTCGAAGTCCTTCTTCTAATATTTCTATACATTTTGCTTTTAATAAACCATCTCCAAAAGATACTATATCTCCTGCTTTAATTCTTTTAGAAGGTTTAGTCATACACTCCCAAATATCATTTTCTTGTTTTAATAGAAGTAATTCAATATGAGCATTAGTTTTTTCTTTTATTCCTAAAAGTCTTGCAGGTAATACTTTTGTATCATTTAATACTAATACATCATCTTTATTTAAGTAATCTATTATATTTTTAAAATGGGTATGCTTAAAATTACCAATATTTTTATCTAATATTAATAGTTTTGATTCATCTCTATTTTTTAATGGTGTTTGAGCAATTAAGTGTTCTGGTAAATCATAATTAAAATCTTCTGTTTTCATAAAATCACCTCATTCATTATATCAAATAAAAAGAAAAAACAGAAGAATCTGTTTTAAAACATTTTATCTTGATAATCTATTTTTAAATGTTCATATGCTTTTGGTGTCACCATTCTACCTCTTGGAGTTCTTTTAAGAAGTCCTATTTGTAGTAAATATGGTTCATATACATCTTCAATAGTTGTTGTTTCTTCACCAATAGAAGAAGCAACGGCCTCTATTCCAACTGGACCACCATTAAATCTTTCAATAATAGCTTTTAATAATTGATGATCAGTATCATCTAAGCCTAATTCATCTACTTTTAATCTTTCTAATGATTTTTTGGCGATATTTAAATCAATATGACCATTTCCTTCTACTAAAGCAAAATCTCTTACTCTTTTAAATAATCTATTAGCAACTCTTGGAGTTCCTCTTGATCTTTTAGCAAGTTCCTTTGCGGCATTATTATCTATTTTTACATCTAATACACGAGATGTTCTTTTAATAATTTTTTCTAATTCTTCTTCAGTATAATAACTTAACTTTGATACAATACCAAATCTACCTCTAAGTGGACTAGAAAGATCACCTGCTCTGGTTGTAGCTCCTACTAAAGTAAATGGAGGTAAATCTATTTTTATGTTTCTAGAGCTACCATCACTTCCTACTATTATATCCAATGAAAAATCTTCCATCGCTGGATATAATATTTCTTCAATATAACGAGGCATACGATGTATTTCATCAATAAATAATATATCATGTGGCTCCAAGGTAGAAAGTATTGCGGCTAAATCTCCACTTTTTTCTATAGTAGGACCACTAGCTGTTTTAATATTAGAACCCATTTCATTCGCAATAATATAAGCAAGTGTTGTTTTACCAAGACCAGGAGGACCATATAATAATACATGATCTAATGCTTCTTCTCTCATTTTGGCAGCCTCAATAAATACTTTTATATTTTCTTTTACTTCGCTTTGACCAATATACTCATCAATACTATCAGGTCTTAGTGTTTCTTCAAAAGTATCCTCTTCTAATTCATGATTAGTAATTATTCTTTCTTCCATTTAATCACCTAACTATTTAAATATTTTTCTTCATCTTTAAAATATTGTGGTATAAAATCTAATTGATCATTGGGAATATTTAAACCTCTTCCGTATTCAAGCATTTCACTCCAAGTGCTTTTATTTTTAGTTAAATAAAATACCTTTTTTTAAATACAACAATTAATTTATTATCGTTATCATAAAAATGCTCATACCAAGTCCCTACATTCATATATTGTTGTAGTAACTTTATTTTATTTTCTAGTTCATTTTCTTTTACTTCTACTATGTTTATACCCCAACTGCTATTTTTATTAGTATTTAATATTTTAAATAAATTTTCTGTTTTTATTCCCTTTAAGGATATGTCTAGAATTACGCCATGAAACATAAAATCTCCCCCTACTTTAATAATAATTTTAAAGCTTCTTTTATTTGTATTTCTATTTCATCATCTTGTTTTATTTTAGGTAATATATTAATAATATCTTTATTTTTATATCCTAATGCTTTTAATGCATCTATTAAATCATCATTGTTCTTATTATTGACTACTTTTTCTTTTGAAACTAATTGTCCTTTTAAATCTAATATTATTTGTCTAGCTACTTTATCACCTATTTTAGGGAATTTTTTTAAATATAAAATGTTTTCTCTTTCAATCGCATCAATAACTCCACTTACAGAACCAGTAGCGAGAATTGGAAGCGTCATTTTAGGTCCTAATCCTTTTACTGAAATAAGTTTTAAAAACAACTCTTTCTCATTAATGGTTTTAAAGCCAAACAAACTATTTTCATCTTCTCTAATATGTTGATATAAGTAGATTAGATATTCTTCTTCCAACTTAAATATATAGGGATTTGGAGTATATATTTGGTATCCTATATCATTATTATCTAATACAATATAATTGGCCCCTATTTCTTTTATAATGCCTTTAATATAGTTATACATATTATCACATCCTATTTTATTATAACATAAAAATAAAAAAACGAACATAAATTCGCATTTTTTATTCTAGTTCTTCTATTTTATAAGATAATATATTCCAATCCTCATCAAAATCAAAGAACCCTTTTATTTTTTTTCCTTCTAATACATATGGTAACCAATATTTATCATCTGGAAACATTTTATCATAAGGTATTTTATCTATATCAAACCATTTTGGTTTTACTTCATCACTTTCTTTTGGTGTTCCATCCCAATTAGTTGCGATAAATAAATGAAATGTTAAATTTAGTTTTTCACCTTTATAACATTCCATAAATTCAATAGTTCCAACTTTATAATATTCGGTTGGGGTGATGAATATTTCTTCTTTACTTTCTCTAATCATTCCCTCTTCTGGTGTTTCGTTTGGTTCTATTTTGCCACCAACACCGTTATATTTACCTTCGCCAAAACCCTTTTTTTTCATCGCAAGTAAAATTTTATTATCTTTTCTTAGTAACAATAATGTAGTTTGCATTTTTTTCATATACTACTCCTTAAATATTTATTCCTTCATATTATGATATACATTTTGTACATCTTCATTTTCTTCTAATGTTTCTACTAATCCAAATACTTTTTCTTTAATATTATCATCTACTTCTATTTCTACTTTAGGTAAGAATGTTACTTCTGATACCATAAATTCTTCTATACCTAATGTTTCTAATGCCTTTTTAACATCAATAAATTTATCATATGGAGTAATTATTTCATAATTATCTTCATTAGTAGTAAGATCTTCTGCCCCAGCATCTATTACTGTCATCATTACATCTTCTTCATTATATTTATTATCTATAATAATGATGCCTTTTCTTTCAAATAAATATGATACAGAACCATCAGTACCTAAATTACCATTTTTTTTACTAAAAGCAGATCTTATTTCTGGAGCAGTTCTATTTTTATTATCAGTTAAACAATCAACCATAACTGCAATACCACCTGGTCCATATCCTTCATACCTGATTGCTTCATAGTCTTCTCCACCAATTTGTTTACTAGCCTTATCAATAGCGTTTTGAATTTTATCCTTAGGCATATTTTCACTTTTGGCTTTATCAATAACCATTCTTAATGTTGGATTATTATTAGGATCTTTATCCCCTGATTTAGCAGCTACATAAATTTCTTTAGCTAGTTTTTGAAATATATTACCTCTGATTGCGTCTTGTGCCCCTTTTCTTCTCTTTATATTGGCCCATTTTGAATGTCCTGACATGATATCTTCCTCCTTATGTTAATATATCTATGATTATGGGCGCTAAAATAATTAATAAAATTATAGGAACGAATAGCAATACAGAAACAATACTTATTTTTACAGGTATTTTAGATAATTGCTTCCTTATATTCATTATTTTTTGATTATTTAAATAATCAATTTGATTATTTAATGTATCTAAAATACTAGTTCCTAATTTATTAGCTTCTACCATATTAATTAAAATATCTTTAATAATTGGTGATGGAATTCTTTTCCCCATATCAAGTAATGCTTCATTAATAGTTTTACCATATCTTATTTCAGTTAATGTTTTTTTAAATTCTTTTGATAATTCTGATTTAAGATTATCAGTAGTATTCTTTAAAGCTATTTCAAAACCACTTCCTGATTCCATACATAACGCAAATATTTCAAAGAATGTTAATGCTTCTTCATTTAATTTGTTAATTCTTATCTTTATATTATTTTCAAGTAATAAATATGTAATAAGAATATAATAAATAATTGTTATGATAGGAGCCCATAATATACCAAATTCATTTGTATATAATACAATAAAAAATACTAAAAGAGAAGATATAAATCTAAAATTTAGAAAAAAATTAATATTTATTTTAGTTTTAGATCCTAACATTAATATTTTTTCATTAGTTTTATCAATACATCTTTTAGTAAAAATTTTTCTTGTTAGAATACTTGGCTCTTTCATACAAATCACACTCTTACTTTTAATATTTTATTAATAAAGAAAACATATAAAATAAGTAACGCAGTAATTATTACTATTACCATATTACCAATAGTAGTATTAAATAGTGGCAAAAAGAAATCGGGACTTAATAAGTGAACACCTAGAATAAATACTATAGGCATTATAATTAATACTTTTATTGTTATTTTACTATTAGCAGTTAATGTTTTCATTTCATGATTAATTTTATATCTATTATATAAATTTTTTTCAATAGCGGAAAAGACCTTAATAATATTGCCCCCTGTTTTTTCTGATATTGATATGGTAGTTGCGATATAAGAAAATTCTTCTATTTTTGTTCTTTTAGCTAATCTATTAAAGGCAGTTTCAAATTCAATACCCATTATTAAATCATTATATAGTAGATTAAATTCTCTTCCTATAGGACTTTCTTGACCTGCTATTATTTCTACTGCTTGCAAAGTGCTTTTACCAGCCTTATAGGCATTGTTTAATATTGTAATAGTATTCAATATATCTTTTTCTATACTTTTAATCCTTTTTTTATAGTCATAAAAATAATATATATTAGGGAGGTAATAACCAATAATTAATATAATTAATAATGGAAAATCAGTAATATTCTTTTTAGTCAAATTTAATAAAATTATATAAAATATAAATAAAACTATAGCCGATAATGTTTTTATAGAAATAATATCAACTGGTAATATATTTAATTTTTCATCTTTAATAAATTTCTTATATTTTTTATTAGCGTTTTTCTTTATTCTTTTTGATTTAGATAATATTAAAGTAATACCTCTTATTATGCCACGATAAGCATTATAAAAATAATCCCCTAAAGATATATCTTTTTCTGATATTACTTTCTTAAAACTATATTTATCTATTCTTTTGTTTAATTTTGCCACTTTTATTTGTTTTATAAGTCTTATTATGATAAATAAAAAAACAAATATTAAAAATAGTTCAACTATATTTAATTCCCAGATAATAGGTTCCATACTAATCACCTTTTTCTATAAATATATCCGAAATAGTATTAATTCCTTTTATTCTAATCTTGTTGTATACTTTTGGAATATAATTATTTAATACAAATTCTCCCATAACGCTATTAGTTTCAGTAATACCAGTTTGATTAAAAGCAAATATTTGTTCTAACTTAATAATATCATCTTCAATACCAATAACCTCAGAAATATTAGTTATTCTTCTTTTTCCATCACTTAAACGATCAATATGAACAATAATGTCAATGGCATCAGCAATATATTGTCTAATTGCATCAAGAGGTAAATTATTGCTTGATAGTAATAACATTGTTTCTAATCTACTTAAAGAGTCATATGCTGAATTAGCATGAAGTGTAGTAAGTGAACCTTCATGCCCTGTATTCATAGCCTGAAGCATATCAAGCGCTTCTTCTCCTCTAACCTCACCTACAATGATGCGATCTGGTCTCATTCTTAAGGAATTTCGAAGTAAATCTCTAACAGTTACCTCGCCTTCACCTTCAATATTATCATTTCTTGTTTCTAAGGAAACTACATGAGGTTGCCCTAATTTTAATTCAGCAGCGTCTTCAATAGTAATTATTCTTTCATCTTCTTCAATAAATGAGGATAGTACATTTAATAATGTTGTTTTACCAGTTCCTGTTCCCCCACTTATAATAATATTAAGTTTAGCTTTAACTGCAGCTTCTAAAAATCTTGCCATATATGGAGTTAAAGTACCTGTCCTTAATAAATCATCAATACTAAGCATATCCTCTTTAAATTTTCTAATAGTTAAAATAGGTCCTTTTACTGAAAGCGGTGGGATAATTGCATTAACTCTAGAACCATCTTCTAATCTTGCATCAACCATAGGATTAGAAGAATCAATATTTCTTCCTAATGGTTGAACAAT
>Ga0265293_10004433_pt1 | contig 24744 bp, 33 predicted proteins | sample Munlanlewell138R_FD_192505 | JGI IMG/M metagenome (GOLD analysis project Ga0265293, IMG submission 192505) | Leachate microbial communities from a municipal landfill in Southern Ontario, Canada - Leachate well 138R | ecosystem: Engineered > Solid waste > Landfill > Unclassified | place: Canada...
GTGCAAAATTAATGGGGCAAGAGCCACAGGGTACCATTCCACACACAGTCATCATTATCACCGGTGATACAGTAAAAGCAGCAAAGGCTTACAATGACTGTACTCCTGAGGATGTTCCCCGGGTTATGCTGATTGATACCTTTAAAGATGAGGCAGAGGAATCAATAAGAGTTTCTAAGGCTCTGGGTAAAGATTTGTTAGGTGTCAGGCTTGACACGCCAAGTGAAAGAGGTGGTGTCACTCCTGATTTAGTGAAAGAGGTCAGGGCAAGATTAGATCAGGCAGGTTTTACTCACGTAAAAATATTTGTTTCTGGTGGAATCAATCCTGGAAGAATTGAAATTCTTAACAAAGAGGCTGTTGATGCCTTTGGAGTAGGTAGCTATATTAGTGATGCCTCACCAATAGACATGACTCTTGATATTAAAGAAGTAGAGGGAAAACCAGTTGCCAAGAGGGGACGGATTCCAGGAATTATTGAGAATAATAAATTAGTTAAACTAATTTAGTATTACGTATAACGTATACCGTATAACGTGAAAAGAATGTAAGTATAAATGTAGGTTACAATTGTAAATTTAAGGTGGAAGTCTAATATTTAAAGCAGACATACGGGAAAACATCAATTAATTAACAGGGGAAGTTAGTAAGCTCATAATGCTAAAAATAACTTTTAGTAATTAATGAATAAAAAAAGATTTATATTTTAGTTCTTAGGTTTTATCTCTATATTCGTTATTTTAAAACAACAATTATACACAAAAACGTTATACTTAATACGGTATACTATATACTGTCTTTTAATTTGCCGGGATGGCGGAATAGGTAGACGCGCCAGCTTGAGGGGCTGGTGGGCATATGCTTGTGGGGGTTCAAATCCCCCTCCCGGCACCATTTTATTTCAAAAATTAAAACCATTAAGAATCAAGGCGACAATGCACGAAAGATCTGTTGCAAAGAATTTATTAAGGATTGTATTAGACAAGTCTAACATCACTGATAAACGTGAAAAAGTAAAGTTAATACGTATAATTATTGGTGAATTTACTATGATTCATAAAGAGCTGCTTATTTCCGCATTTTACCAGCTATCAAAATCAACACCTGCAGAAAAAGCAAAAATAGAAATTACTAATTCCCCTCTAAAAGGAAAATGCCAGGACTGTCACAAAGAATTTTATTTGGATAAGGAAGAATTTAAATGTCCTTTCTGTGAAAGCCAGTCAATAAATATAATCAGTGGTGATGAATTGTTTATACAGGATATCGAATTAGAGATTAAATAAATTTTCAAAATCAATTGCGTGAATTAGTTTCAATATGGTATACTTTTGAAGTATTTTGTGATATTAAATGTTGTCATACAAAGATTGCTTTTCAAAAAAATTTGCAGTGGTTAATAAAGATATTATCATTGTCAAATTGACAATCGGACAAATTATTTATAAAAAATAATAATATTAATATTACAAGTATAGATATAAAAATATAAAATTAAAGATAACGAGTATCAAAGTGAGGTGAAGTGATGATTGGTTATATTGCTAATTTTTTGTTAAGTTTTATTGCTTATATGTTTTTAGCAGCCAACCAGGGAGATATTTTGGGTTTGTGGAATCAAAATGAAATAATATTTGCTGTTATTATTTCCTTGATCATTGCAATTGTATCAACTAATGTTTTATTTCAGAAAAAGCAATATCATTTACTCAATCCGATAAAATGGATTCTTTTTTTGGCTTACGTAATCGGTCCTTTTTTCTATGCGATGGCAAAGGCAAATATTGATGTTGCAATACGGGTTATTACAGGTAAAATCAATCCAGGTATAGTAAAAATATCTCCGGGACTGAAGAGTGACGCTGCTATTACTTTTTTGGCAAACTCTATTACTTTAACACCAGGTACATTAAGTGTTGATATTGATGAAACTAACAATGATTTATATATTCATTGGATAAATGTGACAAATCTGAAACCCAGTATAGAAGATATTTGTGGTACTTTCCCTGATTGGGCCAGGAGGATTGCAGAATGAATCAAATTTTAAACATATTTCTTATTTCAGCTATAGCATTAGTTATTTTTATGCTTATATCTTTATTTCGGCTTATTTTAGGGCCGACAATTCCAGATCGTGTTGTTGCATTGGACACAATTAATACCCTGATAATAGCAGGAATGATACTTTTTGGTGCTGCATTTGAAGAAGTAATTTATATTGATGTTGCGATTGTATATGCCTTACTATCTTACATTGCTACATTGTATATTGCTAATTATATGGAGAGGAGGGCGAAAGATAAATGACAATTTTATTGATTATTTTGTTGATACTAATATTGATCGGTATATTTTTTAACGGGTTAGGCTCTATTGGTCTAATGAGGTTTCCTGATGTTTATACCAGGTTACATGCTGCCACAAAATGTACAACATTTGGGTCAATATTTACTTCTCTGGCAGTAATTATTTTTGGTTTCTATCTTTGGAAAGTAAGTGGAAATTCAAAGTATGGCGTTTTGGCTTTACATACCATAGTAGCATTAGCTTGCCTTATCATTACAAACCCTACTGGAGCGCATGCAATTTCAAGGGCTGCTCATCGTAGTGGTGTTATGCCAAAACAGGCGGTAATTGATGAATTAAAGGAGGCAAAATTAAAATGAGTCCATTAGTAGGTTTTGCTCATATTGCTGTGTTGGTAATAATGATTATTGCCTCAGTACTTGCTGTTATCCATAAAAGTCTGTTAACTTCAGTTATAGCATTAGCAGCAGCTAGTTTATTGTTGTCATTGGAGTTTTACTTGTTACATGCACCGGATGTAGCTATCGCGGAAGCCGGTATTGGAGCAGCTTTAACAATGGCAATTTATATTTTTGCAATTCGGGCAACCAGGAAATAAGGAGAAAAATCATGAAAAAAACAATTTTTGGAATCGCCTTAATATTTTTTATTGCTTTTATGATTTTGGCTGCTGCTGGCATGAGACCTTTTGGAGAGCCAGCTTTTAGTGAGATGGATGATTATTATATTGATAATGCCCAGTCTGAAACAGGTGCAAATAATGTGGTAACTACTATAGTTTTTGATTATCGAGGTTTTGACACATTAGGTGAGGCTACAGTTTTGTTTACAGCTGTTCTGGGAGTAACTGCATTATTCAGGGAGGTGTCGAAATGAACGAAATGTCGCGAATTGTAAGAACGATAACTACCTTAATATACGGTTTTATAATGATATATGGTTTTTATATTATTGTACACGGTCATTTGACCCCTGGCGGGGGATTTCAAGGAGGAGCTATCGTTGCTTCTGCTTTCGCCCTGTTGGTGGTTACTTATGGCAATCAGGGTAGTAAGAAATTTTTGTCAGAAGATATTTTTTCTTTAATAGAAACCACAGGCTTAGTCCTCTTTATTGCTTTTGCCTTTTTTGGCCTTGGAATAACATTTTTTTATAATTTTATGGCAAATAGTGGAGGATTGTTTGGTAATTCAGCTGTTGCTGGAATAAATGCCGGTGATTTAAATACAGGCGGTACAGTTACAATTATGAATATGGCAGTAGGCTTGGAGGTTTTAGCAGCCTTTGGGGTTATAATACTTACCATGTCTGCAGGCTCAGAAATTATAAGTAAGAAGAAGGAGAATTCATGATATGATTGGTAATTTTCCTTATTTGGCAGTGGCATTATTAATTGGTTTAGGTATTTATACCCTGATTTATAAAAGAAATCTGATTAAAATTGCAATCGGAATTACTTTAATTGAAAATGGAGTGAACTTATTTTTAATTACCCTGGGGTATCGAAAAGGTGCAATAGCACCGATTTTTACACAGGCTCCGGAAGGTTTAAAAATGGTTTTACCCACTCCTCAGGCATTAACCCTTACCAGTATTGTTATTGGTGTAGCAACAACTGCTCTTATTCTTTCTGTTGCTATGATTATATTTAAAAAATATGGAACTTTGGATACAGATGAAGTGAGGAGGTTAAAAGAATGAGCAGTATTATGACACATGCGCCGGCTTTAGTTATAGCCTTTCCTCTGTTAGCGGCTTTTTTAGTACCAGTAGTGAGTCGTTTAAACAAAAAAATACTTGGAATATTTGTTGCAGTTGTATTAGGTTTTACCCTACTTATTACTCTTTTAATGGCTGTTAGAATTCTTCCTGGTAATCCGTTAATTTATGTTTTTGGCGGAAGTGAAGCAGGATTAACATTACCTTCCGGCTATACTGTTCCCATTAGAATTATTTTTCATATTGATAGTATGGGGATATTTATGGGCTTGATAACTGCAATTGTTTCCTTCCTGGGGGCAATTTACTCTATAGCTTTTATGGATAAGCATAGTGGACTGGAAAAATATTATGCCCTGTTACTATTACTGGCAACTGGAATGTTTGGAATGGAATTCACCGGAGATATATTTAACTTCTTTGTATTCCTGGAGATTGCATCCATTGCTTCAGTAGCCTTGATTGCATTTAGAAGCAATCTTTCCGGAGAGCCTGCAGAGGCTGGATTTAAATATATGGTTGTCAGCTCGATTTCTGCATTAATGGTGTTATTTGCTGTAGGCTTGTTTTATGGACAATATGATGTTTTGAATATGGCAACTATTGCCAGTGTGATGAAATTTACACAGCTTGATAAGATTGCCCTTATATTACTGGTAACAGTTTTAGCTATGAAAGCTGGTTCGGTACCCATGCATATGTGGACACCTGATGCTTATTCAGAAGCCCCGGCATCAATTACAATGATATTAGTTGCAGCCAGTCAGGCTAGTTTGTACGCACTTTTCAGAATTATTTTTTCACTTTACAATATTACTTTAAATACTATCACTATTGGCTGGATTATTATTATCCTGGGGCTTTTATCAATGTTTATCGGGGTTACCATGGCAATCATTCAAAAAGATATTAAAAGACTAATGGCTTACCATGCTGTTTCACAAACTGGTTATATGCTGTTAGGTGTTGGAGTTGGGATTGCTGTTTTAGCAAATCCTATTGCCCTGGAAACATTTGGTATTAAAGCTATGGAGGGTGGCATTTTTCACATCATGAATCATGCAATGTATAAAGGATTGCTTTTTTTAACAGCAGGTGCGTTATTTTATAGAACAGGCACCAGGAATTTAAATAAAATGGGCGGATTGGGTAATAATATGATTTATACTGCAATATTCTTCATTATAGGAGCTGCCGCAATTGCAGGGATTCCACCATTTAATGGTTTTGCCTCAAAATTGATTATTTACGAATCAGTTTTCCAATTCAACCCTTTACTATCAATTATAGCTATGCTGGTAAGTATTTTAACTCTTGCATCTTTTGTAAAAGTATTTCACAGTGCTTTTCTGGGGCCTAAAATGGAACAATACAAAGATGTTAAAGAAGTACCAAAAAGCATGCTTTTTGCGATGGGAGCATTAGCTTGTATTATTGTTTTATTTGGATTATTTCCTGATTTAGTTGTCAAATATATAGTACACCCAGCGGTAATGGCTTTGATTAACCAATCAAGTTACACTGCAGTTATTTTGGGAGGAATGTAATATGAATATTGGATTATTGGAGACTGGAAGTGGAAATTGGAATGCTATAATATGGCTGATAATGTTCATAATTATAGGAATATCCGCAATTTGGATTAGAAGCCACGGAGAGGATCAATATAAAAAGAATACTGACCAAACCAAACCTTTTCTTTCTGGAAATAGAGAAATAAGCAAGGAAGACTCCCATGTGGGTGCAAGTCATATTTATTGGGGATTTACAGAGGCATTAAAAAGATATTATAAACCCATGGTTGCATTACATACAGGCAATATAAATGACTATAGTGGTTGGATTATATTAGTTATGGCAATTATCTTTATTATAGTAGGAGTAAGTTAACATGAAATTAAATAAGAATTTTGATCGTTCTCTATGGGTATTCCATTTAAATACAGGTTCTTGTAATGGATGTGATATTGAAATTGTAGCTCTATTAACTCCTAGATATGATGTAGAAAGATTTGGAATTAAACTCGTAGGAAGTCCAAAGCATGCAGATGTTTTACTTGTTACTGGCCCGGTAAATAGAAAAATGTTACCCAGATTAAAATTGATTTACGATCAAACACCTGATCCTAAGGCAGTTATTGTGGTAGGTACTTGTGGAAGCAGCGGGGGCGTTTTTTATGATTCTTACAATATTGTAGGGCCGGTAGATAAACATATACCAGTTGATGTATACGTCCCTGGTTGTCCAATTAGACCGGAAGCTATCATAAATGGGGTTTTAAAGGCTTGGCTCAAACTGGAAAGAATAAGAAATGAATCAAATAAAGCAAAAGTTATCGAAACAGCCAAAGAAGCCAGTTCTTAATATTAAAAAATAAGGTTTAGGTGATAATTATGCAATATATGAAACCAGAAGAATTAATAGATTTCTTAAAAAAAGAATTAAAAGAATCTTTATTGGATATAAGACTTGACATCAAAAAAGAAGGCATCAAGCAAAAAGAAAATCACAATATTTGGCTTGAAATAAAAAGAGAAAAATTAATAGATGCCATAGAATTAATATCTACCCTGCATTATCCCCATATTTCTATTATTGCAGGAGAGGATAATGGAGAAAACGTTATTTTAACGTATCTTATGTCTATATATTATGGAGAAGAGGGCAAAGAAGTTTGTCTTAATATAAAGGTAAAATTAGATATTAAAGAACCATCTATTAGCACGATAACTGATATCATTCCTGGTGCACAAACTACTGAGAGGGAAATTAAGGAAATGTTTGGTGTTAATTTTGTTGGATTGCCGGATATGCATAATATATTTTTACCGGAAGATTTTCCGAAAAATATTTATCCGTTTAGAAAAAACCAAAAAGGATTGGATGATCTCATTCAAAAATGAAAGTTGAGGTGATTTAAATTGGCCAAGTCGAGTTATAAAGTACCTATTGGTCCGATTCATCCTTCATTGGAAGAACCGATGACCTTTAATTTTGAAATAGCAGGAGAAAAGATTACATCCGTAGATTTAGCCCCTGGAGACAACCATCGCGGCATAGAATTTATGGGAAGAAATAGGAATATAATCCAGATTATTTATTTAGCAGAAAGGATTTGTGGTATTTGCTCTGTATCACATCCTTATGCTTTTTGTAGAGCTGTTGAAAGTGCTGCAAATATTGAAGTTCCTCCCAGGGCAGAATATATAAGGGCAATTATTGCAGAATTAGAAAGAATACATTCACATATACTTTGGGCTGGTGTTGCTGCCCATGAGTTAGGGTTTGACTCAGTACTTTTCTTATCATGGAAAGTCCGGGAAAATGTAATGGATTTGTTAGAACTATTAACCGGTAATCGTGTAAATTATGGTGTTTTTACGATAGGTGGAGTTAGAAGGGACATTACAGATGAGCATATGCCCAGAATCAAACAAACATTGGAATATTACAAGGAAACTTATCAGAAATTAGAGGATGTATTTTTGCAAGATCCCAGCATTGCCTTGAGAACAAAAGGTATTGGCCCATTATCTTATGAGGAAGCGCTTAATTTGTCAGCAGTAGGGCCAACAACCAGAGCCTCGGGTGTCAAAAAAGATGTCAGGCAGGATCATCCGTATTCTGCATATGCAGATATGGATATCAAGGCCATTACTCCAGAAGCATTTTCTGGAGAAGTTAATGGTGATGTTTTTGATAGGATTATAGTAAGATTATTAGAAGTAAAACAATCAGTTGAAATAATTGAGTATTGTGTAAATAATATGCCTGATGGGGATATTTTATCTGAAAAGAAATTAGCAAAATTATTAGGAACACTTAAAAAAGCAACCGGTGAAGGAGTTGGCCGACACGAAGCTCCTAGAGGAGAAGTTATTCACTATGTAAAATTAGGTGAAGGGGAAAGCCCTGAGGTGTGGAAAGCAAGAGCTCCAACGTACAATAACCTAATGCCATGGGTGCCTATGTTAAAAAATCAGGAAGTTGCTGATATTCCAATTGTTATTGCCTCTATAGATCCTTGTATAGGTTGCATGGACAGAGTTACCCTGGTAGATTCAAATACTTATAAACAAGAAATATTGACCAGGGATCAATTGAGAAAGTTAAGCGTTGAAAAAACCAGGAGGTTATTACAATGATGGAGAGTGGTGTTTTGATTTTTTTATTAAAGATTGTTGGGGCAATAGTAATTGCTTTTTTAGGAATAACTATTGGTCTCTTTTATAAAGGTTTAGATAGAAAAATAGCAGCTAAGATGCAATCAAGAATTGGACCACCAATCAGGCAACCATTTTATGACTTTTTTAAACTGATGATTAAAGAAACTGTGGTTCCAGAGAATGCAGTACCATGGGTTTTTAACGGAGCACCGTTACTGGCTCTTGTTTCAACAATCACTATTTTATTTTATATTCCTATTGCTTCTTTCCCGGCATTGTTGGGGGGATCCGGAGATCTAATATTAATTGCATATTTATTAGCAATACCTGCTGTTGCCCTGGTTGTAGGCGGGTTTAGCTCTGGTTCAACTTATGCCAGTATTGGTGCACAAAGAGAAATGGTTTTAATGATGAGTTATGAATTACCGTTAGTTACAATTATTATTGCACTTGGATGGCGATTAAATCTTGCGTATCCTGGTTTAAACATATTTTCACTGGATATTCTTACCGCTAATCCAATATGGGGAGTAGTGGGACCATTGGGATTCCTGGGTGCCATATTACTTCTTTTTACTTTAGCAATTGTTACGCCAGCAGAATTGTCTATTGTTCCTTTTGACACTCCAGAAGCTGAAACTGAATTAGCGGGTGGTGCCCTGGTTGAATATTCTGGAAGAAATTTAGCCTTATTTGAACTCGCAAATGCAGTTAAGCTGGTAGTTATGGCTGCTTTAACTGTTGTCTTGTTCTTTCCATATAATATAGCTCATTTGTTTTCTTTTAGTGGTGTATTTGCAAGGATAATAGATATATTATTCTTTGTATTAAAAATGTTTATAGTTATATTTTTTGAAGCTACTTATATTCGAGTAGCATTAGCCCGTTTTAAGATAGACCAAGCTTCCGTTACCTATTTGATCTATCTATCAGTAGTTGGACTGATGGGTTTATTATTGATTGTAGTGGATTATTTAATATAAGTTGAGGTGAAGAGTATGCCTACTCCAATGGTATTTGAATTAATTAAACAACTATTTAACAAAGCAGCAACAAATTGTTTTCCTATTAAATATTATCCGGGAGACACAACCGTTACTGAATTAATTAATAAAGTAGGAAAAGGTGAAGCAAATATAAATCCACCAGTGGAAATACCAGAAAAATTCAGGGGAAAAATAACTTATGAAAGGGATAAATGTATTGGTTGTCGTTTATGTGTTAGAGTTTGTCCATCCCGTGCAATTGAATTTATCCCTGATGAAAAGAAGATCAAAATAAGAATTGACAGATGTATTTTTTGTTCACAGTGTAATGATATATGCCCGGTTAATTGTTTACATATGTCAGAAGATTTTTTACTGGCAAATGAGGATCGGCTAAGTCCCGAAATGATTGTTAAATAAATTTGATTGCAGTTTTGTTTTTAAAAAATATGTGAAGTGAATTGTATAATAATATAAAAATAACAATAAAAATACCGCGCAAAAAAGCGTGGTATTTTTATTGTATGACGGGAATGCTGCTAATTTTATTATCCTTTAAAATACTTATTATCTTATAACATCCTTCTGAAACCTGATCAGTTAAATTTTCACTTGTTTGTATGTTTTTTGGTTGAATACCGATTAGTATTATTTTTTTACAATAAGGAGTAAGATATTCTATTAATAAGTGTAATGGCATTGAATGAGTGGAAAGCTGATATTCTTTTATTTTATCAAGAGCAATAACAGAAAAATCACCTGGAGCAAGATTTATATCTGCAGCATCAATTATTACAAGTAGATCAGGTTTTTCCCTTTTAATAACTGCTGTGCAGTTTTCAGGTGCAGTTTTTCCATCTAAAACAATCCAGTTTTTATGTGAAAAATTGTTGGCAATAAAGGAACCGGCACCATCATCACCCCTTAAACTATTTCCAACACCTAATAATATGTTTTTAGAATTCTCTGTCATAATAAGTCCTTATTAGTTTTTACAATAAATGTGAATAATATATAATATAAATTTGCAGTAAATCACAAAGAATTGTAATATTAGTAAAGAGTAATCTAATGCAAAAATAATATTTATAATATTATATAATAGATTTTAGTGATAAGTGTGAATATTTTTATAGAATATTTAAATATTTTTAAAAATCTTGAATAAACTGTATATTAATTTAGAAAACATATTATAATATTAATTTAGATATACTAATTTTAATTTTTCCTCTGATTAATATTAGAAGGGGGTATTAATATTTGAGACGTTCAAGGCGTATTTATAAAAGAAAATCCAGGAGTAACCTGGAAACGTTAATTATTTTAGTAGGGGCAATTGTAATTTTATCTGTTGCATTTTATATGGCCAGGGAAAAGAGTTTTTTACCTCCTGAGGATATGAAAGCCGAACAGAACCAAAGTTTTGAAGAAGATATTGCTGAAAGAAGTGATGCTGATCAAAAAACGATAGAGGAATTATTGGCTCAGAGAGGGGAGACTCAGGGTATTTCTGCAGAAGAATTGGCTTTAGGTGAAACTGATGCTGAAGATGAAAGTCCGGTTCATCAACAAGATATTAATGTTGGAACAGAAATACAAAATCAAACACCACAACAATCAGCCCAGCAGGATAGTATTGTTCAAAGTCCTCAACCCGTTATAGAAAGAGAAGAAAGTCACCAGGACCAGAGAAGAGTTACTGAACCGGCATCTGGTCAGGCTTATACTGTACAGGTTGGATTTTTTTCTGTTGAGAATAATGCCCGCAGTTTAGCAAAAGAAATAGAAGGACATGGATATGATACCTTTGTTGTTCCCCAAAATGGTAATTACAAGGTACAAGTAGGTTCTTACCAAACCCAGGAACAGGCAGAAAGAGCATCTCAACAACTTAAAAATCTTGGGTATGAAATTTGGGTTACCAGAAAATAAAATTAATTAACTATAAAAGAAAAGTAATTAATAGTTTTTAGCAGTTTAATTAATATCAGATTATGTACAAAAATATTTATATTTTATGATGCAAACAAACAATTATAAAAACAATAAGAAAAATATTCCCAAAGCCACAATAGGTCGGTTATCCATTTACCATAGATGCTTGGATTTATTGATTGAAACAGACTCTGGAAGAGAAAAGGATACAATATCCTCCGCTGAAATTTCTAAATTAACAGGTGGTATTAGCCCAGACCAGATACGCAGAGACTTAGCATATTTTGGAGAATTTGGAAAGAGAGGAGTAGGCTATCCTATTAATGAGCTTAGTGCAATACTGAAGTCCATATTAGGTTCAAGTAAAAAATGGGATATAATAATAACCGGTGCAGGAAACCTTGGCAAAGCATTGCTTTCTTATAAAGGATTCCAGAGAAGAGGTTTTACTATTAAAGGGATATTTGATAATAATGAAGCAAAAATAGGGGAAAAAGTAAATAACGTTAAAATTTATAATATTAACCACATGAAATCATTTATAGAAAAACATAACATTAAGATTGGAATCATTGCTGTTCCGGCAGAATCTGCTCAGGAAATAACCGATCAAATGATTGCAGGGGGAATTAGGTCTATTTTAAACTTTGCCCCACTTACCCTTAAATATCCAGATTATGTAAGAGTAAATAACATAGATATTTCAATTGAATTAGAAAGACTGGTGTATTTTTTAGCATCTGAAAGAAAATTATAGAATAACTCACGTGTAAGGAAATTAATTGCATTATTAACATGCAATAATCTTATTGTTAGTTGACATAAAGATATATTGTGTGATATCATTTCCAATGAACTTTGTGATATATTTCACAAAATAAATTTACTGCTTATATTTTAGTAGTTAGGCAAATTTTTAATTTTATCTTATGCGCACAATACATCATAACGATTGGAGAAGAATACAAAATTAAATGAAAATTAAAGAAATTATTGATATTTTAGATGCCGAAGTTTTAACAGGTGAACTCCATTTAGACAGAGAAATTAAAGAATTTGCAATAAGTGATTTGTTAAGTGATGTTTTAGCTTTGAGTAAAGACCGCTTTTTATTGTTAACAGGATTGACTACTCAGCAGGCAGTGAGAACTGCAGAGATAGCAGGAGGAATAGGGATTGTTTTTGTAAGAGGAAAAACTCCTGAACCTGGAGCAATTGGAATGGCTCGCTCCCATCATATTCCTTTATTGATGACCTCAATGTCAACATTTGATGCATGCCGGGCTATTATAGAAAATATTAATAAAAAAGAGAAAAAATGACTGTATTACATTCTAATGAAAAGCTGACCTTAGCTAATGAATTAATTTATGAATTAAAAGTCAAAGATGCCATGTCTAAAAACTTAATATTTTTTAGCAAAGAGGCTACTTTTCGGGAAATTCAATCCACATTAAAGAAACACAAAATAACCGGAGTGCCGATTTTGGACGAAAAGAAAAATGTTATTGGTATAATTAGTGTAAACAATGTAATAAATGCATTGGATAAAGGTTATGCAAATGAGAAAGTTAAAAACTACATTACAACAAATGTAATCACGATTCCTAAGAATTATTCCCTTGTTTCAGCTATAAAAAAATTTGAAAAATATAAATTTGGAAGATTACCGGTAACTGAAAATACTCGCTCAAATAGGATAGTTGGAATTTTAACAATGGGAGATATTTTAAAATGTTTACTGGTGAGCATTCAGTCAATTGCAGAGGAAGCTGAAAAGAAAGAAGATGATAATACCCAATTAACAAAAAAAATGATAAGGCAGGACAAACAAAAGAAACTGCGGTTTGAAGTGAAAAAAGCAGATTTTGATAATGCCGGACAAGTTGCCAGTATTATTCGTAATTATCTCCAAAGATTAGATATTGATAAACGAATACTTCGTAGAGTGGCCATTGTTTGTTATGAAGCAGAGATGAATATTAGTATTCATTCCCTGGGTGGCCATATTTCTGTTGAAGTGGAGGACTCAAAGATAACAATAATTGCTTCTGACTATGGTCCGGGTATTCCGGATATAGAGGAAGCAATGAGACCTGGTTACACTACTGCATCTGAACAGATTAGAGCTCTTGGGTTTGGTGCGGGCATGGGGTTGTGTAACATTAAAAGATGTTCAGACCATTTTGAGATAGAATCCTCAATGGAAACCGGAACAATATTGAAATCCATTATTAATTTAGGAGGACAGAAGTGAAGTTAAGCGAGATTTCCAGTAAATGCTCTTTAGAAGAAATATTATTTTGTTCAGATGACGAAATAGAAGCCGGCTATTGTGGGGATTTAATGTCAGATGTAATAGCCAATGCTGACAATGACAGTATCTGGATAACTGTTCAGGCACACAAAAATAGTATTGCAGTAGCTTTAATTAAAGGAATCCGGGGAATTATATTTACCAACAATGTTCCAATAAGCACTGAAGTAGTCAAAAAAGCTGAAGAGGAAAATATTTCTATATTTAAGACGGCTGAGAATTCTTTTACTATCTCAGGTAAGATATATTCATTGCTGGAGGGTAAAACTGAGCAGAGTTGATTTGCATATTCATTCTTCCTTATCTGCATGTGGGGAAGATATTATGTCACCCCAGCTCATACTAAAGCAGGCAGATAAAAATAAAATTGATTTAATTGCGATAACGGATCATAACACAATTGACCATTCTATTTTACTTAATAAATTAAGTAAGGGAACAAAGGTAAATACGATTTTTGGAGTAGAGCTAACTACAAAAGAAGAAGTACATTTATTAGGCTATTTTCCTAATGAGGAAAGTATAAGAAAAATGGGATTAAAGATTAAAGAATGTTTGCCCATACTGGAAAATAAGCCTTCTTTTTTTGGATATCAATTGGTTTATGATTATCATGGTGAAATCATGGAAATTGACCATTTGTTACGACAGAATGCCATGCAAATAAGCTTGGATGAATTAGTTGAATTTATTCATTCTATTGGAGGAATTGCAGTTCCTGCTCATATTGAGAGGGCTTATTGTGGACTAATAAACCAAATAGGTTTTTTGGATCCGGAAAGTAATTTTGATGCTGTTGAAGTTTCTAAATTCCAATGGAAAAAAGATAATTATAAATCCGGGGATCTTCTTAAAGGTTTCCCTGTAATCAGTGGCTCAGACAGCCATTTTTTGGAAGACATTGGAAAGTTTTTTATGGAGACCAAAAGAATTAAAGAAATAACGGAAGTGACAAATTTTAATTCATTAAAAAAATATTTGAGGAATATTAAATTTGAAAAATATTGCTGACCATCTTTTTGATATTTTTGAAAACTCAGTTAATGCTGCTGCTGATGAGGTAATAATAAGAATTGCCTTTTCGGATAACATCTTCTATTGCAGTATTTCTGACAATGGAATCGGAATTGCTGGAGATGAGGTTTTGGATCCATTTGTTACGTCCAGAACTACAAGAAAGGTAGGCCTGGGTTTACCATTATTAAAGAAGGCAGCGGAAGATACAGGTGGTTATCTAAGAATCAAAAGAATAAATCAAGATGGTGGCACTAATCTGGAATTTGAGATGAATATGTCGCACATTGACGCTAAACCTTTTGGGGATTTGCCCCAAACTTTCACAGATATTTATTTTGCCTGGCCGGAAATTGATTTAAAAATCTATATAATCAATGATTGCAAAAAAGACAAAGTTTTGGATTTTTATGAAATAAGAGAAGATGAAAGGAAAGGACTTTCGAATTCCATTAAAAACAGGCGAAAGATACTGTCTATTATGCAGGAAGAAATGAAGAAACTTAATATTGAATAGATTTAGCACAATAGTTATTGCTATTATTTTTAGAGCAAAAGGATAATAGCAAAGAAAAAAAATAAAAAATTATACATTTGGAAAGGAGGAGCGATGAAAAACTTAGAAGAATTAAAAATAATGCGTGAGAGAGTCAAAAAGGATTTACAACTAAGAGCAGGTAAACATCGTGTAAAAATTGTTGTAGGAATGGGTAGTTGTGGAATTGCAGCTGGTGCAAGAGAAACCATGAACGAATTTTTGAATTTGATTGAAAAAAGTAACAAAACAGATATTATTGTCACAGCTTCTGGATGTTTCGGTTTTTGTGCCCAGGAGCCTATGATACATATCTATGTAGAAGAAAAGAAACCTGTGACTTATCGAAATGTAGACACAGAAGCAGCACAGGAAATATTTAATAATCATATATTAAACGGGAAAATTGTAGAAAAATACCTATTTTCAAAGGGGAAAGAATAATGAGTGAAACAACAACTATAAGCAAGTCTGATGAATTATCCAGGCAAGAAAATTACAGACAGTTAGAAGATTTTATTAATGAAAATAAAGAAAAAAAAGGTTATTTAATTCCAATATTATATAAGGCTCAGGAATTATTTAAATACCTTCCCCCGGAGGTTATGAGTTTTGTTGCAAAAGGAATGGGGATATCAGAAAGTGAAGTATTTGGTGTAGCGACTTTCTATTCTTATTTTAAAACTAAACCCATAGGTCGTCATACAATTACAGTTTGTATGGGAACAGCCTGTTATGTAAAAGGGGCAAAAAAAATACTGGAAGAACTGCAAAATAAGCTCGGGATTAAAGAAGGGGAAACTACAAAGGATTTAAGGTTTACCCTTGGTAGCCAGCCCTGTTTTGGATCATGCGGTATGGCACCGGTAATCATGATTGATAATAATGTTCATGGCAGGTTAACACCTGACAAATTGGATGAAGTTTTACAGAAATACAAATAGTTGGTAAGGAGAATATTGATGATAGAGAAAGTAAGAACTCAGCTTCTTTTATGTTCAGGAACATCCTGTATGTCAAACGGTGCCCAGCAGGTAAAGGATTCTCTTGAAAAAGCCTTAAAAGAAGCTAATTTAGAAAAAGAAGTGGAAATTATTACTACCGGGTGTATGGGGATTTGTGAATTAGGTCCCATTATGGTGGTTTATCCTGATGGAGTATTCTATCAAAGATTAACACCTGAAGATGCCCGTGAGATTGTTCAGGAACATATTCTAAAAGGCAGAGTAGTACAACGACTCTTTTACAAGAAACCAAAGTCAGAAGAGTTGGTTGATATGATGGAAAATATTGAATTTTTCCAGTTACAAAAAAGAATTGTACGAAGAAATTGTGGTGTTATAGATGTCACCACCATTGATGATTATATAGGGGCAGATGGTTTTATGGCCCTGGGTAAAGCATTGACGGAGATGACCCCACAGGAAGTTATTGAGGAAATTAAAAAATCAGGATTAAGAGGCAGAGGTGGCGCAGGATTTCCCACAGGATTGAAATGGGACTTTGCAGCTAAAGCGAAAGGTGAAAAAAAATATATTTTATGTAATGCTGACGAAGGTGACCCTGGTGCATTTATGGACCGTAGTATGCTGGAAGGCGATGCCTATAGTGTTTTAGAAGCGATGATTATTGGTGGTTATGCCATTGGAGCTAATCAAGGTTATATTTATGTACGAGCTGAGTATCCCCTGGCAATAGAAAGATTAAAAATCGCTGTAAAAGAAATGAGAAAACACGATCTATTGGGCAAAAATATATTAAATACTGGGTTTGACTTTGATGTAGAAATAAGAATGGGGGCCGGAGCATTTGTCTGTGGTGAAGAGACCGCTTTGATGCGTTCTATTGAAGGAAAAAGAGGAGAGCCAAGACCGAGACCGCCTTTCCCTGCAAATCAGGGATTATTTGAAATGCCTACTGTTTTAAATAATGTAGAAACTCTGGCAAATATTCCTTATATTATCATGCATGGTGCTGAAAAGTATGCTTCTGTAGGCACCGAAAAGAGTAAAGGGACAAAGATATTTGCTTTAGCTGGCAATATTTACAATACTGGTTTAATTGAAGTTCCTATTGGAATCACTCTCAGAGACATTGTTTATAAAATTGGTGGAGGAATTCCTAATAATAAAGAATTTAAAGCAGTTCAAATTGGGGGACCATCTGGTGGATGTATTCCTGCACAACATCTCGATACCAAAGTTGATTATGAGTCCTTAAAAGAGTTAGGAGCAATTATGGGCTCCGGAGGATTAATAGTTATAGATGAAGATACCTGCATGGTTGACCTTGCCCGTTATTTTATGAACTTTATACAAGATGAATCATGTGGAAAATGCACCCCCTGTAGAGAAGGAACCAGAGTCATGTTAGATATATTAAACAGGATTTGTGAAGGTAAAGGGAAGATGGAAGATCTGGATATCCTGGAGGAATTAGCCTATAGAATCAAAGATACTGCTCTTTGTGGATTAGGACAAACTGCACCAAATCCTGTATTGACAACATTAAAATATTTTAAGGATGAATATATCGAGCATATTAGAGATAAAAAATGCAGGGCAGGAGTATGTCAATCATTACTTAGATATGAAATAGACCCTGAAAAGTGCGTTGGATGTACTGTTTGTGCTAAGAAATGCCCTGTTAATGCAATTACAGGAGAGAAAAAACAACCTCATAAAATTGACCAAAACAAGTGCATAAAATGCGGTGCGTGCTATGAAGCTTGTAAATTTGGTGCAATTAGTAAGCGTTAAACTGTAAAAAAATTAAGTAATAACTTATTATAGTTAATTTAATTCTCTAATCTAAAATTATTAAAACAAATTAACTAAGAATATATCATAAGTATTTTAGAAAGGATTAAGAAAACATAAAATGAAAGATTTAAAGAAGGAGAAAACAACTGCACCCTTAGTCCAAATTATAATTGATGGGGAAAAAGTAAGGGTAGAGGCAGGGACGACAATTTTGGATGCAGCAACTCAAGCAGGAATAAAAATTCCGACACTTTGTGCTATGCCTGAAATCAATCATTATCCCGGTTCTTGCCGCATGTGTGTTGTGGAAGTAGAAGGAATGCCTTGTTTAGCTGCTTCCTGTGTATATCCGGTTCGAGATGGCATGGTAATCCATACCCAAAATGAAAGGGTAATAAAAGCCCGAAAGGCAGTATTGGAATTATTACTGACCACTCATCCCCTTGACTGTATGACTTGTGAGAAAAATGGTGAATGTGATTTGCAGGATTTAGCGTACGAATTAGGTATAAAAGAATCCAGATACGGCAGAAGTGAAAAAGATTTACCATTAGACGAAAGCAATCCCTTTATATTGAGAGATTTAAACAAGTGTATTCTTTGTCGGAGATGTGTTGAGGTTTGCAATGAAATCCAACAATCCAAAGCTATAGGAATAGGATTTAGAGGTAAAAAAACTGAGATTATTGCTGGTTTAGGCAATAAATTAGGCCATGAAACAAGTATAGCAATTGGCTCTGATGATAATCCTGATTATTCTCAATGTGTTTCATGTGGACAATGTGTGGCTGTATGTCCTGTTGGGGCTTTAACAGATAAAGCATCCATAGGAAAAGGCAGGGCATGGGAATTTGAGAAAGTTCACACTACCTGTAATTACTGTGGATGTGGTTGTGGGTTTGATTTGAACATTAAAGATGGAAAAGTAGTTAAAGTGACTTCTAATCCTGATAGTGTTGTTAATGGAATCAATCTTTGTGTAAAAGGACGTTTTGGTAATGATTATATACATAGAGACGATAGGTTGAAAACTCCTTTAATCAGAAAGAATGGAAAATTAGAGCCGGTTTCCTGGGAAGAGGCTCTTGATCTTATAAGTGATAAATTTGGCAAGATAAAGGCAGAGCATGGTAGTGATAGCTTAGCCGTCTTATCTTCTGCTAAATGTACAAATGAAGAAAATTATTTATTGATGAAATTTGGAAGAGCTGTATTGGGAACCAATAATGTTGATCATTGTGCCAGGCTTTGCCATTCAGCAACTGTTGCAGGCTTAGCACAGGCATTTGGTAGCGGTGCAATGACTAATTCTATTAAAGAACTTGCCAATGCTTCCGTTATTTATGTAACTGGTTCCAATACTACTGAAAATCATCCTATTATTGCACTGGAAATAAAGAAGGCAGTAACTAAGAATGGCGCAAAATTAATTGTAGCTGATCCAAGGGAAATTGAATTAACCAAATACGCTACACTTTGGTTAAGACATAAGCCTGGGACAGATGTAGCCCTATTTAATGGTTTAATGAATGTAATTATTAATGAAGGATTAGAAAACAAAGAATTTATCAAAGAAAGAACTGAAGATTACGATAAGTTAAAAGAAGTTGTTCTGAAATACACACCGGAAATAGTGGAAAAAATTACGGGAGTACCAGCTGAAGATATTAAAAAAGCAGCAAGGATTTATGCAGAGGGTCCTAACACTTCTTTAATTTATTCCATGGGAATTACACAACATACAAGCGGTACAGACAATGTTCTTTCAACTGCAAATATAGCCATGTTAACCGGAAATGTTGGGAAAGAAAGTTCTGGAGTAAACCCGTTAAGAGGGCAGAGTAATGTACAGGGAGCCTGCGATATGGGTGCTTTACCCAATGTTTATTCAGGTTATCAAGCTGTAACAAATACTGAAGTCCAAGAGAAGTTTTCAAAAGCATGGGGTGCAGAGTTATCTGATAAAGTAGGATTGACAGTAGTTGAAATCCTTAATGCAGCTCATGATGGAAAGATAAAAGGAATCTTTGTTATGGCAGAAAATCCGGCTATGTCAGATCCTGATTTAAACCATGCCCGTGAAGCATTAAAAAAGACTGAATTTTTAGTTGTATCGGACATGTTTATGACCGAAACAGCTGAAATGGCTGATGTAGTCTTGCCAGGTGTGAGTTTTGCCGAAAAAGACGGTACTATTACTAATACCGAGAGAAGAGTACAAAGGTTCCATAAGGCAGTTGAAACGGTCGGGGAAGCAAAACCAGAATGGCAGATAATCTGTGATCTATCACAAAAAATGGGATATGAAATGAGCTATAACAGTCCTGCTGAAATTATGGAAGAAATTGCCCGGTTAACACCTATTTATGGAGGAATGCTCTATCATAGACTGGACAAAGAAGGATTACAATGGCCTTGTCCTGATGTTAACCATCCGGGAACAAAGTTCCTGCATCAAGGAAAATTCAGCAGAGGTAAAGGAAAGTTCTTCGCAGTAGAATACAGGGATGCTGCAGAACTTCCAGATGAAGAATATCCTTTAATATTTACTACCGGACGTGTATTGTATCACTTCCATACTGGAACAGTTTCCCGTAAGTCCAAAGGACTAAATGAAGTATACAAAGAAGCATTAGTCGAGATTAGTCCTAATGATGCTGAAGAATTGAACATAGAAGATGGAGAAATGGTAGAAGTTGCTTCACGAAGAGGAAAGATTAAGGCAAAGGTTAAAATAACTGAAAAATCAGATAATGGTGTAGTATTTATGAGTTTCCATTTTCATGAAGCTGCAGCAAATCTATTAACAAATGCCGCACTTGACCCAGTTTCCAAAATACCAGAATACAAAGTATGTGCTGTTAAATTAAAGAAAATATCTTAAAGAACAGAATAATTATGCAAATATTATTAAGGAGGAAATTAAATTGAGCGCAGAGAAAGAAACAATACAAAAGGTAGAAAATATTACTGCTCCATGTAATGCACCAGCAGCAGTCGCAAATGCATTTTGCGGTATTGGAAAAAATAAGGCAGATTTACCGTGGATGAAAATGATTATTCTTGGTATTTTAGCTGGTGCATATATAGGTTTTGGTGCACAGCTTGCTACAATGGTTACCTATGATTCTGCGAGTTATATAGGTGATGGAATCTCTAAAATCTTATTTGGTAGTGTATTTTCAGTAGGACTGATGTTAGTCGTAATAGCTGGAGCAGAGCTGTTTACGGGAAATAATTTAATAGTGGTAGGAGCTTTAAACGGGAATGTGTCAACAGGAAAATTATTAAACAGCTGGTTCTGGATTTATGTAGCTAATTTTATTGGCTCCATTTTACTGGTCTGGATAATGTACGCAACACAACTTTGGAAAACAGGGGATTTTGCAGTAGGTGCAAAGGCATTATCAATTGCCAGTGGAAAAGTCAATCTTAGTTGGGGAGCAGCTTTAGCAAGAGGGATTGTGTGTAACTGGTTAGTATGTCTTGCTGTTTGGCTTGCAGTTGCAGCAAAAGATGTTGCAGGAAAGATATTAGCTATTTATTTCCCGATTATGGCATTTGTCGCTAGTGGTTTTGAGCATAGCATTGCTAATATGTATTTTGTACCTATGGGTATTATGCTTAAAGGAAATGCTGCAGTTGTTGCCGCAGCAGGTTTGACTGATAAGATAGCTAATTTGACCTGGGGAAGTTTTATTTTGAACAATTTGGTCCCTGTGACAATTGGTAATATAATCGGTGGAGCATTTTTTGTAGCAACTTTATATTGGTATGTATATTTAAGAAAAGAATAATATATAAAGAAAATATATCAATTTATGATATTAAAGAGGGGTTATGTCTTGATAAATAAAGATATAATCCCTCTTCCTGGATTTATTTTAAAGATTATTTTTTCTAAAATGAGCAGAAATTAATGGATAAAGAAAAATTTACTCCTATCACTATAATAATATTGGCTGGTGGGAAAAGTAGTAGAATTGGTTTAAATAAAGATAAGGGAAAAATGAAATTATTGGGTGTTAATTTAATAGATAGAGTAGTCTCTAATATTCTTTCATCCGGTTTATTTTCAGAAAAAGACCTTCTTCTCGTTGGTCCTAAAAAAAGATTCCCTGATTACAACAGAGTTGTAGAAGATATTTACCCACAAAAAGGTCCCTTAGGAGGAATATTTTCAGGTTTACACTATTCAAAGACTTTTTATAGTCTTATAATTGGTTATGATATGCCATTTATTAAGTCTAATTTAATACATTATATGGCAGAAAATATCGATAATCATGATGCAGTTATTCCCACTCATAGCCAGGGGTTACTTGAACCACTATGTGCAATATACAGTAAAAATTGCCTGAAAGTAATGGAAAATAATATAAAAAATAATGAATTATCTGTAAGGCGCATATTTCCTTTTTTGAAGATACGCCTTATTAATGAAAGGGAAATAAAAAGATTTGACCCGAAGTTACATTCTTTCTTTAACATTAACTATAAGAGTGATTTTAATAGAGCAGAGGAATTGAGTCGAAAAAGGAGAAGAGAATAATTGTTATCGGAAGATAAGGGAGTAAAAAAGAATATTGTTAGAATTAGGCAAGGTAATAAAGAAGAGACAACAGATATAATTGCCCGGGAAATAGAGTTAAGTATCTATGTAAATCAAAAAAAGATAATAAGATTATATTGCAGCCCTGGTAATTATAAATTTTTAGGAGCCGGATTCTTGTTTTCTACAGGTATTTTGGCAAGTAAAGAGGATATCTTATTAATTGAGACAAACCATAATTCTGTTAATATAATTACAAAGAATAGCATTTTATCTGCGGAATATATTAACTATCTTTCATCAGAAATTAACTCAAAACACCAAGTCAAAAAGCTAAGTATTAAGAACACTGATATGTTAGATAGTCTTGTATTAAAGCATTCAATTGTTTTTACCCTGATGGCTGAAATGCAGAACAAGGCTGTATTTTTTAAGGAAAGTGGTAGTGTTCATAGTTGTGGATTAGCTAACAGAAATGGAATAATATTATTGTTTGCTGAGGATATTAGTCGTTACAATACAATAGATAGGATCTTAGGAGAATCATTACTGAAAGACATTAATACCAGTGATAAGATAATACTTACCTCATGCCGGATAACTTCCGGGATTATCAAAAAAATAATTCAAACGGGGATTTCTATTGTAATTTCACGATCTGCGGTTACAGATTGCGCTATAAATATGGCGCATCGTAATAATATAACGCTTATTGGTTTTGCTCGTAATGAAAGGATGAATATATATTCTCATCCCGAGCGTATTATACTCTAATAATATTTAATAAAATTTTCTCTGGACACAAATGATATAATTATATATTAAATACAAATAGGATTTATGATGGTAAAAACTGTATTAGCAATAGATCCGGGGAGAAAGAAATGTGGAATTGCTGTTGTCAACAGTAAATTAAAATTTATTTTTGGTGAGGTTGTTGATAACAAAGAACTTATTCAAAAAGTAGGACCTTTATTAAAAAAGTATAACATAAATAATCTTTTAATTGGCAGTGGAACATATTCGGATGAAATAAAAAAATGGATTATTGAAAATTTTAATAATATTGCAATAACTGAAGTATCTGAAAAAAATACTACTATGCAGGCTAGAAAACGTTATTATAACTATAATCCTCCTACAGGTTTATCAAAATTTCTGCCTTTATCCTTTCTTGTTCCTCCTTGTCCTTATGATGATTATGCAGCATTACTTATTGCTGAAAAATTTTTTATGAATAGAAAAAAAACAAGAGATAATTATAATTTATAAAGAAACAAATATATTCAAATTCGGAGGAAATAGTGTTGACAAAGATAAAAGTATTTTCAAATATTATGAAAAGTAATGAAGACATGGCTTTAAATAACAGGCAACTGTTTAAAAAATACAATATCCCGGTAATCAACATGATGAGTTCTCCAGGCTCCGGAAAGACAAGTGTACTGGAGAAAACAATCGAGGAGCTGGGCAAAAAAATTAATATCGCAGTATTAGAAGGAGATTTGCAGACAGATCGTGATGCACAGCGTATTGCTAAACATGAAGTTCAGGTAGCTCAAATTAATACTGATGGAGCATGCCATCTGGATGCCAATATGGTAAATAAGGCTTTATCCGCATTTGATTTTAGTAAGATTGATTTATTTTTTATTGAAAATGTTGGTAATCTGGTATGTCCGGCCGGTTTTGATCTGGGTGAAAATTATCGGGTAAATTTGGTTAGTATCCCCGAAGGAGACGATAAGGTAATTAAATACCCGGTAATATTTAGAAAATGTGATGCTTTACTGATTAACAAGATGGATCTGTTGCCATATATATCATTTAACCTTGAACGCTTAAAAACCGAAGCATTAAATATTAGGCCTGATATGAAGATTTTTGAAATATCCTGTTTGAATAATGAAGGAATGCAGGAGTGGTATAAATGGCTTGAAGAAATTGTAAACAATAAATGAAAGTAAGAGGTTTTTGGTTTATAGTTTTTTGTTTTCAGAAAAAGAAAATAAGATTACTGAGTAATATTTAAGAACTTAATCAGCTATATTCTATTTATTTAATTCTTATTTATTTAACCATGAAAAGAATAACATAAGCTATATGACAATTTTTCTCAAAAAAATTCAAAACCCTTTTTAGATGTTCTTAAAGTAACCCGCTTTGTGGGTGCTATGTTTACTTAAATTGTTTTAAGCCAATTTTTCTTTGCACAATTAAAAAATATTATTTACATAGATATATTTTTAATATTTTTAATTGTTTTGCTAACATTTTTACTTAATTTTAACTAAAAACTAAAAACTGTAAACTATAAACCATATACCCGAGTGTATTCTAGGAGAAAAATGAAAACAAGAAAAAGAATTACCATACATGGCATTGTCCAGGGAGTTGGGTTTCGCCCCTATATTCATAAAAAAGTAAAACATTATAAATTAAAA
>Ga0265293_10004434_pt1 | contig 24739 bp, 32 predicted proteins | sample Munlanlewell138R_FD_192505 | JGI IMG/M metagenome (GOLD analysis project Ga0265293, IMG submission 192505) | Leachate microbial communities from a municipal landfill in Southern Ontario, Canada - Leachate well 138R | ecosystem: Engineered > Solid waste > Landfill > Unclassified | place: Canada...
CAGCGTATTCAAAAATTTGATTCCTCTGGTAATTATGTTTCTCAATTTGGTACCCCTGGCTCTGGAAATGGTCAATTTAAAAGCCCGACTGGGATAGTTCTGGATTCTTCCGGTAATATTTTTGTAGTGGATTCTGAAAATCAGCGTATTCAAAAATTTAATTCTTCCGGTAATTATTTATCTCAATTTGGTTCCGCTGGAGTAAATGATGGTCAATTTAAATTTCCAACTGGAATAGTCTTGGATTCTTCTGATAATATTTATGTAGTAGATACTGAACAGCATCGAGTCCAGAAATTTAATAATTCTTTTGCTCATGTTGTCACCTGGGGGTCTTTTTTTGATCTGCGATTATTTGTTGGTCAGAACTTGTCAGTAAATCCCATTAATGATAATATTTTTTATTCAGATAAAAGATATTTTTCTGTTTCAGAATTTAACCCTAGCGGAGATTTCTTGGGGTTTCTAAATATGAATATTGATCCGATACATCCAATTGGTTCAGTTTTTGATTCTTCGGGAAATATTTATATTTTTGATAAAAGTGATTGTTTGATCAAAAAATATGATTCTTCTTCTCCTCAGAGACAATTTATTGATAGCTGGGGAGGGTGTGGTTCTGATAGTGGCAATTTTAAAATTTCCGGGAGATTTGAAGCTACTGTTGATTCTAATGATGTTGTTTATGTGGCTGATACTGGAAATAATAGAATTCAAAAATTTAGTTCCAGCGGTACTTATATAACCGAGTGGTCTATTCAAAACCCAGTTGATATAGTTGTTGATAGTTCTAATAATGTTTATGTGGCTAGTAATATGCCTCATTACATAACCAAATTTGATTCTTCTGGTAATCAATTAATTCAGTGGCAAAAAGATATTAATAACGAGAATTTTCAAAATATTAATGGGTTGGCAATTGATTCTTTTGATAATATTTATGTTTCTGATAACAATGGTTTCATTGAGTATTTAAAAAAGTTTAATAACTCGGGGCAGCCAATAAGCAATATTTATATCAATGAGTATCCCTATGGGATTATTATTGATTTTTTAGATAGAATATATATCTCATCTAGCGAAGATGGTGGAAGTATTGATCGTTTTGTTTTTGGAGATTTTATTGGATATGTATTTGATTCTAAAATTGCCGGAGAAAATGATTATGTTTTTGAAAATCCGTTTAGTGTTTCCTTAGGCACAATAAATCATCCAGAAATGGGTTTAATGGATATTCTTTTGGTGTCAGATTTTGAGGAAAGTAATATTAAAATTTTCTCTATTAATGATGAAACAATAAATTATATGACAACTATAGGGGAATATGGCACTAGCACAGGCAAATTTAATATGCCCTCCAAGGCCATCCTTAAAGATCAATATATTTATATTGCTGATGCTTTAAATCATCGAATTCAAAGATTTAATATTTTTACGGAAGAAATAATTTCCTGGGGTGATTTTGGTGATGGGCCTGGTCAATTTGGCGGAGAGTCTCTTATTGGTGGAGGTTATATTTTGGGAATGACAGCTGATTCTGATGGAAATATTTATGTAGCTGATATTTTTAATAATCGTGTGCAAAAATTTGATGCAGACGGAAACTATATAACTGAGTGGGAAGCTTCTTATCCGTCTGGGATAGCTATTGATCAAGATTCTAATATTTTTACGTCTGATCCTTTTGGTAATAATATTATTCAAAAATTTGATTCTAATGGTGTTTTAATTAAAGAATTTGGTGGAGTTGGTTCAGAAAATGGTCAATTTAATCTAGCAGCTGGTTTGTTTATAGATTTTAATAATTATCTTTATGTAGCTGACGGAAATAATAATCGTATTCAAAAATTTGATACTGATGGCAATTTTTTGGATAAATGGGGGGAGCTAGGTGGAGATTTGGCTCAATTTAATCAGCCTATCGACGTTGCTGTCGATAATGATGGAAATATTTATGTGGCCGATAGTAGAAATAAAAGAGTACAAGTTTTATATATTTCAGCTCAAAGGCCTTACGATTTGGCGGTTTCTAATTCGACTTCTAATTCCTTATCTCTTTCTTGGCAAGGAAATACTTATAGTTATTATATAGAAAATATAACAAATTCTGATGCTTCTGGTTGGATTCAAAATAATTCCTACACCTTTTCTAATTTGTCTTGTGGGGAAAATTATTCTTTTAGAGTCAAGGGAAAAAATTATTCTGGAGAAGAAACTGATTGGTCTGATGTTATAGAATACTCTATTATTTGTCCTAACTTGGGATCAGGTAATGAATCTTTCTATTCTAACGAATTGCCTGTTCCGGTTTGTGATTATGTTGAATATAGTGATTGGGAGCCCTGTAAAAATGGATTCGATATTCAGTTTAGAGGTATAAAAAAAACTGACCCAGCTAATTGTTATTTATCAATAGAGCAAAGACGAGACATGGAAAAACCTTGCTCTTTAAATGATTATGAAGAAGATCAAAAAATAGTTGATAATGATAAGGTTGATAATATTGATCAAGGCCAGTTATTAAATATTAAGAACATAACTTCAAGGGAAAAATCTTTAGTTTCTTTAGTTGATAGTCGCTTGGTTAATAAGCTAAAAGGATCTATATTATTACAAGTTGAAAATTATGGAGAACTTTGGTATCTTAGTCCGGTAGATAATTTAAAATATTACGCGGGCAGTCCTTTGGCTATTTTTAATATTATGAGGTTATTTGGGCTTGGTGTTTCTAATGATAATTTTGCTTTATTTGAAAGAAACGGAGTGCCCGATAGATTGGCTGGAAGAATTTTATTGAGAGTAGAAGATAATGGGGAGGCTTATTATGTCAATCCAATAACTATGGAATTACATTATTTGTCTAGACCGCATGAAGCTTTTGAAATTTTTAAAGAATTATCTTTAGGAATAAGCAATATAAATATCAGAAAAATTGAGGTTGGTTGGCAATAGAGTTGATAAATAATTTATTTTTAATTTAATTTTAAATTAAAGAGATATATATAAAATACCAATATTAATTTATTGGTATTTTTTATGTTTAAAAAATATTTTTTTATAATATTATCCTTATCTTTTGTTTTGGGATTATTTTTGTCTTTTTATCTAAAAATATTTAATAATTATTCGAGTTTGTTGTTCTTTGTTTTATTTTTATTTTTCTCGTTATTGTTAATAAAAAAAAGAAATATACTTTTATTAATTTTAGTTTTTTTGTTTTTGGGTGTTTGGCGATATCAGGTTTTATTAATATCTAGTTTTTCTAATAAAATTAAAGATTATTATAATCAAAATTTGGTTTTATTGGGAAAAGTGGTTTCTGATCCAGAAATTAAAAAAAATAGTCAAAAAATTAAATTTAAAATTTATCAGGCTAAAGATGATCAGGAAAATATATTAGAAATAAAGGGGAAAATTTTAGTAATTACTAGCCCCTATCCTATTTATAGTTTTTCTGATTTTTTGGAGATTAAAGGAAGATATATGGAGCCTGGTTTAATTGATGATTTTGATTACGGATTATATTTAAAAAGGTTTGGATTGGAGGCGGTATCATATTATTCGGAAATAAAAAAGATTGACACTCTGGAAAACAGGGGAGCCTTAGTTCTTCTGAGATCAAAAATATATATTTTAAAAAATAAATTTAGAGAAATTTTTGATATTAATTTGGATTTTGTTTCTTCGTCTATATTGAAGGCCATGATTTTAGGGGATAAGTTTTTTTTAACTCCAGAGATTAGAGAAAGTTTTTCTCATTCTGGGCTTAGTCATATTATCGCTATTTCTGGACTTCATATTACTTTATTAGCTTCATTGTTCTTAAGTTTTTTATTATTTTTAGGTATTTCTCGTCGACAAGCTTTTTATTTTAATATCTTATTTTTATTTTTTTATTTAATGTTAATTGGAGCTCCGGCTTCAGCTTGTCGAGCTTCTATAATGGGATTTTTATCTTTTTTGTCTATTTATTTGGGGCGCTTAGGAAATATATCCAATGCTTTATTTCTGGTTGGTTTAATTTTGCTTTTAATTAATCCGCTTTTGATTTTTGCTGATATTGGTTTTCAGCTTTCTTTTTTGGCTGTTTTAGGGATAATTTATATTCATCCCATTGTTAAAGAATTTTTAATAAATAAAATATTTAGAAAATTTTCGATTGGGGATAATATTGTAGATATTATTAGCATTACTATCTCGGTTCAATTAATTTCGGCCCCACTTTTAATTTTTAATTTTAATCAATTTTCTTTAATTGCTCCACTTAGTAATCTATTGGTTTTATGGACTATACCAATAATTATATCTTTTTCTATAGTCGCAATAATAATTTTTTTTATTAGTCCTTTTCTGTCTCAAATTATTTTTTTCTTAGTAGATATTATTTTAAAATATATTATTTTGATTAATGACATGGTTAATAAAATTCCTGGAGCCTTTATTAGTGTTGGTAGGTTGACAATTTTTTGGATAATTATTTATTATTTATTTTTGTTTTATTTTTTTATATTAAAAAAACAGAGATCTGTTTAAGTTCTCTGTTTCTAGATAAGTCTTATTCTTCGTTTTTTTTCATGGTCTTTAAACATCTGGTACAAACCTTAGCTTTTATTCCCATGATATTTTTGGTTTGCAAATTTATATTTTGCCTTTTCAATGTTTTAATATTGGAGTGTGATCGGCTAGCTCCCTTAGTTGAGCTTCTTCCACAAACATCGCATTTCTTTCCCATATGGTTTATTTTATTTTTTAATATTTTTAATATTTTCCATTGTAACATAATTTTTAAAATAATCAAGAGCTTTTAATAATTTTGTCAAAACATTTCTAATTTGATATACTGGAAATGTTTTATGATTAATTTTATTGTTTATGTCTGTGATAATTTTATCTATTATTATTTTAATATTTTCTATTATAGTTCACGAATATGGTCATGCTTGGATGGCTAATAGGTTGGGGGATAGCACTGCTAAAGATTTGGGAAGGCTAACCTTAAATCCAATTCCTCATATTGATTTATTCGGTTCTATTTTATTGCCATTATTTTTTGTTTTATCAGGTAGTGGTTTTTTATTGGCCTGGGCTAAGCCAGTTCCTTATAATCCTAATAGAATTAGAGATAAAAAATACGGAGATTTAAAAGTAGCTATTGCTGGGCCGGGTTCTAATATTATTATAGCTATTATATTTGGTTTATTGGCTAGATTTCTACCAATCACTTCTGAAATTAAATTGTCTTTATTGTCTTCCTATCTGTCTGGTGATAATAATTTAATAAATTCTTTAATCTCTGGCAATTTGCTTAATACTATTTTTTTGATGGCAATTATTTTTTGTTTTTTAAATTTATTATTAGCCATTTTTAACTTAATTCCTGTTCCGCCGCTAGATGGTTCAAAAATATTAATTAATTTTTTGCCGGAGAGAGCTAAATATAAAATATTTTCTATAGAGAGGTATGGCATGTTTATTGTCTTATTTTTGTTGATGTTTGGATTTTTTAGATTACTCCTTGTTCCCATATTATATATCTTATCAATTTTGACTGGTATTAATATATTTTAGATTATGTATTCAACTACTCATTTAGCCCTGGGCTTAATAATAGGTAAAGTAACTGGTGATTATCAGGCCGCTGTCTTGGGGTCTTTAATAATTGACATTGATCATCTTATCCCCAACTTTCAACAAAAAAATAAATTTATTTTAAAAGATTTCTGGAAAAAAACTAAAGATTCCAGAGATAGTTCTCGAAGCTATTTTCATAGTTTTTTTGCTTGGATAATTTTCTCTATTATTGTTTGCTTAATAGATTATAAATTTGGCTTAGTGTTTTCTTTGGCTTATTTGGGGCATTTTTTACTGGACGCTTTGGACAATTCATCATTTTACCCCTTTTTTCCTATTAAAAAATTTGATATTAGAGGTTTCGTGCCTTATTATTCTAAAAAAGAGTTATTTTTTAGTTTAATTTTATTCTTTATTTTTATTGTTATTTAATTTGTTGTTTTTTGATCCTTGACTTATTATAATTATTTTGTTAAATTTTAATCACATAATAAAGGCCAATTAGGTTTTTATATTTTTTTGATTATTATTATAATTTTTTTAATTTATGCCTACAATTAATCAATTGGTTAGAAAAGGACGAAAGTCATCTAGCAAAAGAAAGAAAAATCTAGCTCTTAGGACTACTTTAGATTCTTTGCATCGTAAGAAAAAAGTAAATAAAAAAGGATCTCCTTTTAAACAGGGGGTTTGTCTTAAGGTTACAACTATGACACCTAAAAAACCGAACTCAGCTTTACGTAAAATTGCTCGTGTTCGTTTATCAAACGGAATGGAAGTAACTGCTTATATTCCTGGTATGGGACATAATTTACAAGAACACTCCATCGTTTTGGTTAAGGGAGGTAAAACTAAAGATTTGCCAGGTGTTAGATACAAGGTGGTTAGAGGTGTTTATGATTCACAAGGTGTAGAGGCTAGAAGACAAGGAAGAAGTTGTTATGGTGCTAAAAAACCAAAAGCTTAATAAATATTTTATATAAATAATAATAAAGATTGTTATAGCTGACAATTTTAAAAACTATGAGAGGTAAACAAGCTCCAAAAAGAGATATCGAAAATGATTTAAAATATGGTGATAAAAATATCGCTAAGTTTATAAATTATTTAATGGTTAGTGGAAAAAGATCAGTAGCTCAAAAAATTGCTTATGATGCTTTTGATTTAATCAGACAAGAAACCAAGCACGATCCTCGCCATATTTTTAATAAGGCTTTAAAAAAAGTTTCTCCTTTATTAGAGGTCAGAGGCAAGAGAGTTGGTGGTGCTAACTATCAGGTTCCTTTTCAGGTTAGAGGTGAGAGACGTTTTTATTTAGGTTGTCATTGGATTATTGATGCTGCTAAAGCTAGAAAAGGAAAATCAATGGCTGAAAAATTATCAGCCGAAATTTTAGAAGCTTCTAATGGCGAAGGAGCAGCGGTTAGAAAAAGAGAAACTGTTCATAAAATGGCTGAAGCTAATAAAGCTTTTGCTCATTTTTCAAGATAAATTTTTAAATTTAAAATAAAAATATTTTTATGTCACAAGATTATACTTTAGATAAATTCCGTAATATTGGAATTATGGCTCATATTGATGCTGGTAAAACAACTTTTACCGAGAGAGTTTTGTTTTATACTGGTAAAAAATATAAAATTGGAGAAACTCATGATGGAGCAGCTGATATGGATTGGATGGAACAAGAAAAAGAACGTGGTATTACCATTACTTCGGCGGCCACTACTTGTTTCTGGAAAGATAATAAGATCAATATTATTGATACTCCTGGTCACGTAGATTTTACAGTAGAGGTTGAAAGATCTTTACGTGTTTTAGATGGTGCCGTAGCCGTTTTTGATGGATCTCAGGGGGTAGAGCCTCAATCTGAGACTGTTTGGCGCCAAGCTGACAAATATCATGTTCCTAGACTTTGTTTTATCAATAAGATGGATAAAACTGGAGCTGATTTTTATATGAGCTTAGAATCAATTAAAAAAAGATTGAACTCAAAGGCAGTGGCTTATCAATTGCCAATTGGAGCAGAAAATACTTTTTCTGGTGTTGTCGATATTTTAACAAAGAAGGCTTATAAGTTTGAAGGTTCTTTTGGGGAGCAAATATCTGAAATTCCTGTGCCAGAGGATATGAAAGCTAAAGTTGACGAGTATTATAATGAATTGGTTGAAAAAATAGTTGAGTTTGACGATGCTTTAACAGAGAAATATTTAGGAGGAGAGGAAATTTCTTTAGACGATTTAAAAAAGGCTCTAAGAATAGGAGTTATTTCTAATGGAGTTTATCCAGTTATGTGTGGAACAGCTTTACAAAACATTGGAATTCAATTAGCCTTAGATGCTGTTTGCGAATTTTTACCGTCTCCTTTAGATGTTCCTCAAATTGAAGGAACTGATATAAATGATGAAACTAAAAAAACTATTATTAAGGTAGATGATAAAGAGCCATTTACTGGGCTAGCTTTTAAAATTGCTACTGATCCATTTGTTGGAAAACTTTGCTTTGTTCGTGTTTATAGCGGGGTTTTGAGCTCTGGATCTTATATTGTTAATTCTTCTACAGGGAATAAAGAAAGAGTTGGTCGTTTAGTTCGCATGCACGCTAATCACCGAGAAGAAATTAAGGAAATTAAAGCTGGAGATATTGCTGCCGTTATTGGATTAAAGGACACCACTACTGGAAATACTTTATGTGACGAAAAGAGACAGCTTTTATTAGAGTCAATTACTTTTCCAGAACCAGTTATCAAGATTGCTGTTGAACCAAAAACAAAAGCTGATCAAGAGAAGATGGGTATTGCCTTGAATAGACTGGCCGAAGAGGATCCAACTTTTAGAGTTGAAAGTGATGAAGAAACTGGACAAGTTTTGATTTCAGGAATGGGGGAATTACATTTAGATATTTTAGTTGATAGAATGAAAAGAGAATTTGGGGTGGAAGCTAATATTGGTAATCCCCAAGTTTCTTATCGTGAAACTATTAAAAAAGAATCAGAGGCTGAACATAAGTATGCTAAACAATCTGGAGGACGTGGTCAATATGGACATTGTTATCTTAGGGTTGAACCACAGGAGGCTGGTAAGGGTTATGAATTTGTTGACGAAGTTAAGGGTGGAGCTATTCCAAAAGAATATATTCCTGCAATTGAAAAAGGTGTTAAAGAGGCTATGCAAAGTGGAGTTTCGGCTGGTTATCCAGTAGTTGATGTTAAGGTTACAGTTTATGATGGATCTTATCATGAAGTTGATTCATCAGAAATTGCCTTTAAAATGGCAGCTATTTTTGCCTTTAAAGATGCTTGTCAAAAAGGTAGTCCAGTATTATTAGAGCCAGTTATGAAAGTAGAGGTTACAACCCCAGAAGAGTATATGGGAAGTATTATTGGAGATTTAAATGCTAAAAGAGGTCAAATTGAAGAAATGACCGAAAGAGGAAATGCTAAGGTTGTTTTAGCTAAAGTTCCTTTAGCTGAAATGTTTGGCTATGCTACTTCACTTCGATCTATGAGTCAAGGAAGGGCTAATTATGTAATGGAATTTTCTCACTACAATGAAGTGCCGAGAAATATTTTAGAACAAATTAAGGAAAAAGCTGAAAAATAAATTAGAAAATATAATTATAAAAAACGAACCCGTAGGGGTTCGTTTTTGTTTTTTTAAAATAATATTTATGTTATAATTAAATTGAATTTATAATTATAATTATTTTAAAATGATAAAAATAAAAAAAGGCTTTACTTTAATAGAATTAATAATAGTTGTCTTCATAATTGGCTTATTAGGGACTATTGTTACCATCTCTATTTCTGGAGCTAAATCTAAGAGTCGGGATGTAAAAAGAATTTCTGAAATAACTAATCTTCAAATTGCTTTAGATAATTTTAATATAGCTGAAGGTAGTTATCCAGAATATTTAAATCCCGGGGAACCTCTTATTGGTTCTACTACGGGGATTGTTTTTATGTCTAAAATACCAGAAAATTTTTCATATTATAATTTAGACTGTTACGTTGATGGATATGAATATTTTTATGACGTGATTGAAAATAAATATAAAATTGCTTTTTGTCTGGAAGGAAAAATAGATAATTATTCTTCGGGGTCTAAATGTGCGATGAATAATAAAATATATAATAATGCTTGCGAAGATAGCTCTTTCGTTTGTGGAGCGCAAATAGCTGATAGTGAAGATAATATTTATGACACAATTTTAATTGGAGATCAATGTTGGTTTGTTCAAAATTTAAATATCGGAGAGATGATTTCAGGAACCTCTAGCCAGACAGATAATGGTGTTTATGAAAAATATTGTTATGGAAATAATTCTGATAATTGTGATATTTATGGAGGACTATATCAATGGACTGAGCTAATGAATTATTCAACTTCTACCAGTCAAGGCTTGTGTCCAAGTGGTTGGCATATTCCAACTGATGCTGAATTTACAACTTTAACTGATTGGCTAGTAAGTGATGGAGGGGTTATAGCTGGACAAGAAGGAATTGCCTTAAAATCAGTTACTTGGGATGGTGATAATAGTTCAGGTTTTACAGCTTTGCCAGCCGGTGGCCGTGAGAGCGATGGTGTCTTCAGTCTTCTCGGTGATTACTCTAACTTTTGGTCATCATCTAAGAATAATCCTGGTGATTCTTGGATCCGTCGCTTGGGATCAGGTTTCTCCGTAGTTATTCGTTACTTTGTTGGTCAGACTCGTGGTTATTCGGTTCGTTGTATAAAAAATTAATTGTTTATTTATGATCAATAATGTTTTTAAAAATAGAAAGGGTTTTACTTTGATGGAATTATTGGTAGTTATTTTTATTATTACTTTGATTGGATCGTTGGTAACAGTTTATTTTTTTCAGATTAGAAAAAATGTTCGAGATAGTAAAAGACTTTCTGATATCACCGAGATTCAGTTGGCTTTGGAGAGTTATAAATTTTTTGAAGGTCAGTATCCAGACGAATTAATTCCTGGAGAGCCACTTATTGGTTCTACGACAGGGAAAGTATTTTTAAATAAAACTCCTCAAAACCCAGATTATTATAATTCAAGTTGCTCTTCCAGTAATTATGATTATCATTATGACTATTCTTCAGAGGATTATAAAATATCTTTTTGTTTAGAGGGTAGTTTTGAAAGCTATAATAGTGGCCCCAAGTGTGCTTTTATGGGAGAAATATTTGAGGGAAATTGTTTATTTTGTCCGAGTTATGTTTCCGATATTGATGGAAATATTTATGATACAGTCGCCATTGAAGATCAGTGTTGGATGGCTGAAAATTTAAAGGTTACTAAATATAATGATGGTAGTGATATTTTATATCCAGGAGTTGATGTTAGCTCTTGGATTAGCAATACTGAGGGGGCTTATGCTTGCTGGGAAGATATTTTGGAAAATTGCGACATTAGGGGTTCTTTTTATAATTGGTATGCTGTTGATAATATAAAGGGATTATGCCCGGAGGGGTGGCATGTTCCTAGTCATGACGAGATGACTCAATTAGAAAGAAGTGTTTGTTTGTTGGCGGGAAATGATCTTGAATATTGTGAGGATACTTTTTTACTTGACGAAGTTAGTGAGGGCCTTTATGGGGTTGATGAGGGTAAGAGATTAAAGTCGATTTCTTTAGGCGGAACTAACGATTATGGTTTTAATGTTATTCCGACCGGATATCGCCACGATAATGGAATTTATTATTCTTCTGGGGTGGATTGGGCCTATTTATACACTTCTACTGAGGCTAGCTCTACTGCTTGGCGAAGATTGTTTGGTCCCGAGCATGATAATATTCAGAGAGCCAAAAATGCTCCCAAAGCTAGGGGGTGCTCAGTTCGTTGTTTAAAGAATTAATAAAGTCTTGCTTTTTAAAAAATATATGTTATAATTCTAAATCAAAATAAATTTAGAATTAATTATTTTTATTATGTCTAAGCAATTAAAGCAGGTTATTAACTTATCAAAAAAGACAGGAGATCGTATTATAGTATTTGATAATAGTGAGCCAGATAATTCTTTTGTAGTTATGACATTAGATCAATATGAAAATATTATGGGATTGGAATCAGAATCCTTGACAGATAAAAAAATAATTGATAAAATAAATAGCACTGAAGGTAATAATGGAAAAGGTAATAATTGGAGAATTCCTCCAAAGATAAAAGAAGAATCGGAAGTATAGTTTTTGGTAAATAAATAAATAAAATAGTTAAATTAATTTAACTATTTTTAGTTGTTTAAATAAAAATTTATAATTAATTTTAAACGGCTGGTTGCCTTTTAGGCAAGTAACTCTCTTAATTGAGGGGTCGTGAGTTTAAAAAAATGGCAGACAAATATGAACGCAGTAAGTCCCATGTCAACGTTGGTACTATTGGACACGTTGATCATGGAAAAACAACTTTGACAGCAGCTATTTTAAATGTAGCTAATGCTCAAGGTCTAAAAGCAACTCAAAGGAATGTTGACGACATTGACAATGCTCCAGAAGAGAAGCAAAGAGGTATTACTATTGCTACCTCTCATCAAGAGTATGAGACTGAATCACGTCACTATGCTCACGTTGACTGTCCTGGTCACGCTGATTATGTGAAGAATATGATTACTGGTGCCGCTCAAATGGACGGTGCTATTTTAGTAGTTTCTGCTACTGATGGGCCTATGCCTCAAACCAGAGAACATATATTATTAGCTAAGCAGGTAGGTGTTCCTCATATCGTAGTATTCTTAAACAAATGTGATACGGTTGAGGATAAAGAGTTAATTGATTTAGTAGAAGAGGAGATTCGTGATTTATTGAAAAAATATGAGTTTCCTGGAGATACTACTCCAATTATTCGTGGAAGTGCTTTAAAGGCTTTAGAAAATTCAACTGGACCAGATGCTCAACCTGTTATGGACCTATTAAAGGCGTTAGATGATTTTATTCCAACTCCTGAAAGAGATTTGGATAAATCTTTCTTAATGCCAATTGAAGATATTTTTTCAATTGAGGGTCGTGGTACTGTAGTAACTGGAAGAATTGAAAGAGGTATTGTTAAGGTTGGAGAAGAAGTTGAAATTGTTGGGCTAATGGATACTAAAAAAACAACAATTACTGGAGTAGAAATGTTTAATAAATCATTAGATCAAGGTCAAGCTGGAGATAATGCCGGACTACTTCTTCGTGGAACTAAGAAAGACGAAGTTGAAAGAGGCCAAGTTTTATCTAAACCAGGAACAGTTACTCCTCATACTGAATTTGAAGCTCAAGTTTATGTATTAAGCAAGGACGAAGGAGGAAGACATAAACCATTCTTTAAAGGTTATAAACCTCAATTCTATATTAGGACAACTGATGTTACTGGTGAAGTTGAATTACCAGCTGGTGTAGAAATGGTTATGCCTGGTGATACTGTAAATATTACTGTAAAACTTATTGCTCCTATCGCTTTAGAAGATAAGCAAAGATTTGCTATTCGTGAAGGTGGTAGAACAGTGGGTGCTGGAACTATTTCTAAGATTATCAAATAGATATTTAGGCCCGCCCTCATCTGAGGACGGGCTTATAATGTTTATTTAAAATATATACCAAATTTTTTGGTTAATTCATTATTATAATATGGCTGAAAACAAAAATAAAACCGCCAAGGATAACAGCGGAGATTTTAAAACAAAGATTAGAATCAAAATTAAAGCTTTTGATCATAAAATTATTGATCAGGCCGCTAAAACTATTATTGAAACAGCACAGAAGACTGATGCTCAAATTTCTGGACCAGTTCCTTTGCCGATAGAAAAAAAGAAGTACACTGTTAACAGATCAACTTTTGTACATAAAAATGCCCGTGATCAATATGAAATTAGAACTCACAAGAGATTAATTGATATTTTTGAACCGTCAGCTAAGACTATAGAAGATTTGACTAATCTAAGTTTGCCAGCAGGAGTTGACTTAGAAATAAAAATGGATTAGAATACTAGAGTATTTTTAAAATGTAAAATGTTTAGTTAATTTTTTAGAAACTCCCCTTAAGGGAAAGTTCTTCAATTGAGACTAGATATTTAAAATAGGAGGTAAAATTCAACAAAATAGCTTTTCCAATTTAATAAATATTTATTATATTTTTAGAATTGTTTGAAAGTTTTTAGGCTGGTTTTGTTGAAGACCAGTTTTTTATTTATTAGATTTATTTATAAATATTTAAAATATGAAATTTATATTAGGAAAAAAAATTAATATGACACAGCTTTGGGATAATGATAAGGTAGTATCTGTTACTAGGGTACAAGCTGGTCCTTGTATTATTACACAGGTCAAGGATGAAAATACTGATAATTACAAGGCTATTCAATTAGCTTACGGAGAAAGAAAACCTAAAAATATTTCTAAGCCTGTACGTGGTCATTTAAAAAAAGCTGGAATTGAAAAAGAAAATTCCAGATATTTAAGAGAGTTTAGGGTATCTGAAATAAAGCCAGAAATGAAAACTGGTGGTATTGTTGATGTGTCAATTTTTTCTAAAGGAGATATAGTTGATGTTGTTGGAACTTCTAAGGGTAAGGGATTCCAAGGTGTTGTTAAAAGACATGGTTTTTCTGGATCTAAAAAGACTCATGGCAATAAAGATCAATTGAGAGCCTCTGGTTCTATTGGGGCCTTAGGCCCAGCTCACGTATTTAAAGGAACTCGTATGGGAGGAAGAATGGGCGGAGATTGTATTACTATGAAAAATTTAGAAATTGTGGATGTTGATTTAGAGAATAATATTTTATTTATTAAAGGAGCTGTTCCTGGCTGTGAAAGTGGTCTTTTGATGATAAAAGGTAAGGGTGAATTGATTATAAAAGACGAGAATCAAAAAAAAGTTGAAGAGGTTAAAGAAACAAATAATGAAGAAGTTAAAGATGATAAGGAGGCTGATGGTAAAAATGAAACACCAAAAAAGGAAGAGGTGGCTACTGAAAAGGTAGAAAAACAGGACGAGGAGAAGACTGGGGAGGAAGCTAAAAAAACAGAAGAGAATTTATCTGAAAAATAATTAAAATTTAAAATTTATTAAAAATATGCCAGTTAAAACAAATGTTTATAATCAAAACGGTGAAATAGTTAGTGAATTAAAATTATCTGACAAGGTTTTTGCTGTTAAAATAAATGAAGATTTAGTTCACCAGGCCATGGTTACTCAAGCTGCCAACGAAAGGCAAGTTTTAGCTCATACTAAAACAAAAGCTGAGGTTAGAGGTGGGGGAAAAAAACCTTGGAAACAAAAAGGTACTGGTAGGGCTAGGGCTGGATCAAGTAGATCTCCGATTTGGATTGGTGGTGGTGTTACTTTTGGTCCTAGAAAGGATAGAAATTTTAGTAAAAAAATAAATAAAAAAATGAAACAGAAGGCTATTACCATGGTTTTTACAGACAGATTGGCAGAAAATAATTTAGCAGTAGTTGATAAAATTGAGATGAAAGATTTTAGCACTAAAAAATTTAATGATTTTGTTAAAAAAATAGAGAATGTTTTTCCAGATGAAAACAAAGCTAAAAAATCTAAAAGAAGCATTCTATTTGTTAATGATATTAAAGATGAGAAAGTGGTTTTGTCTTCTAGAAATTTAGTTGGATTTGATATTATTAATTTAGAAAATATAAATATTATTGATTTATTAAAATATAAAAATTTAGTTATTACTGAATCAGCTATTAAAAATATCAATGATAGGTATTCAAAATAAGTAATAATTAATTTATTTACAAATATGGGAATATTTAATGCTACAACAGATAATAAAAATGAGGATAAAAAAGAAGAAAAAAGTAGTTCTGAGGAAAAAAGTATGAAGGACCTCTATACTGTTGAGGGGAAAGTTAAAAAAGATAAAGATAAAAAGGTTTCTGGAAGGGCTTATCGAGTTTTAGTAAAACCGATGGTAACCGAAAAGGCTACAAATTTAAGCGCAGTTAACCAATATGTTTTTATGATTGATAATGATGCCAACAAGATTGAGGTAGCCAAGGCTATTTATGAGGTTTATGGAGTAAAGCCAACCGAGGTTAATATTATAAAAGTTAAAGGCAAGAAGGTAAATAGAGGTAAGATCACTGGAAAGAGAAAAGACTTTAAAAAAGCCATTGTTACTCTTAAAAAAGGTGAAAGTATTTCTGTTTACGAAGGTGTTTAAAAATATTTATTAAATTTTAAAATATGGCAATTAAAAAATTAAAACCTAATACACCCAAGAGACGTCATGCTACTTATGATGATTTTTCTGATTTAACAAAAAATAAGTCAGCTGAGAAAAGCTTGATAGTGATTAAAAAGAAAAAGAGTGGTAGAAATAATCAAGGCAAGATAACAGTTAGGCATCGTGGTGGTGGAACTAGAAGATATTTACGTTTAATTGATTTTTTTAGAAATAAATTTGATATTCCGGCTACTGTTGCTAGTATTGAGTATGATCCAAATCGTGGTGCTCGCATTGCCTTATTAAATTATAAAGATGGAGAAAAAAAATATATAATAGCTCCAGTTGATTTAAAGGAGGGTGATGTTGTAGTGAGTTCTCAAGAGTTAGTGGAAATTAAAAACGGTAATGCTATGCCTTTAAAATTTATTCCAGCTGGTGTTCCTGTCTATAATGTAGAAATTGAGCCAGGGAAAGGTGGAAAAATCGCTCGAGGAGCTGGAAATTCAGTTCATATTATGGGTGTCGAAGGAAAATATGCTCAAGTTAAAATGCCATCAGGTGAGATTAGATTAATTAAAAAAGAATGTTTATGCACTATCGGACAGGTTAGTAATCCTGATAGAATGCATATGAAGATCGGATCAGCTGGAAGAAAAAGGCTTATGGGCATTAGACCAACTGTTAGAGGTACAGCCATGAATCCGGTTGATCATCCTCACGGAGGTGGAGAAGGTAAGCAGCCTATTGGTTTAAAAAGACCCAAAACTAAATGGGGAAAACCTGCTTTTGGTGTAAAAACTAGAAGAAAACGAAGATCAAATAAATTATTAGTTAAGAGAAGACCATCTAAAAAGAAAAAATAAAATTAATTTAATTGTAAAATAAATATATAAAAATATGTCAAGAAGTTTAAAAAAAGGTCCATATGTTAATCCCAGGATTTTAAAAAAAATTCAAGCACTGAGTCCAGAAGATAAGACTATTATTAAGGTTTGGGACAGGGCTTGCACTATTACTCCAGAAATGGTTGGTCATACTATTGGGGTTCATAATGGAAAACAACATGTTCCTGTTTATATAGTTGAAAACATGGTTGGACATAAATTGGGTGAATTTTCTATAACTAAAAAATTTATTAGTCATGGAGGTAAAATGGCCAAGACACAAGCTAAGGGTAAATAATATAAATATATAAATTAAAATATTAAAATAATATGGAAGTTAAAGCTAGTTTAAAACATTTAAGAATTTCTCCTCGTAAGACAAGATTAGTGGCTGGTGTTATTCGTGGTTTAGAGGTAAATAAGGCCGTTAATCAATTGAAGTTTTTAAATAAAAAATCAGCTAAACCAATGTTAAAATTGGTTCAATCAGCTATATCTAGTGCTGTTAATAATTACGAATTAGATAAAAATAATTTAATAATAAAAGAGGTTAGGGTTGAGGATGGAAAAACACTTAAAAGATGGATGCCTAGAGCTCATGGTCGAGCTACTGTTATTAGAAAAAGAATGAGCCACATTTATTTAACCTTATCTGAGATTGTCGACAGTGGTAAAAAGGAGGCTAAGAAAGTAAAGGTAGAGGAACCGGTAAAATTAGATGATTTATCTAAAAAACCAAAATCAGATAAAAAGGAAAAAGTTTCTGCTGAAAAAAAAGATGAGGTTGCTAAAAATATAAAAACAGAAAAACCAGAGGAAAAATTAAAAAATACAAAAATAGAAAACAAAGCATCCTCTAAAAGTTTTGCTAGTAAGGTTTTTAGAAGAAAGGCTGGATAATCATTTTCAATATTAAATAATTTATATTAATAAATATGGGTAAAAAAATAAATCCAAAAATAATAAGAATCGGTGTTATAAAGACTTGGCCATCATTATGGTTTGGTGCTGGTAATAAATATATTAAAAATGTTAAGCAGGATGTTTTAATTAGAAAGCATATTATTAGAGAATTTAAAGAAGCCGGCATTGATAGGGTAGAAATTTCTAGAAACTCTGGTCAAATTAATATTGATATTTTTACAGCTAGGCCAGGCGTTATTATTGGTCGAGGTGGTAATGGGGTTGAAGAGTTAAAAAGAATTTTACATCGAAAATATTTATCAAATCCCATGGAAATTCGTTTAAATAATATAAATATAAATATAAAAGAAGTAGAAAATCCTAACTTAAGTGCTCAGATCAATGTTCAGTCTATGATATTAGAGATAGAAAAAAGAGTTCCTTTTAGAAAGGTTATGAAACAAGCTATTTCTAGAATTGAAAGAGGAGGCGCTTTGGGAGTTAAAGTGGTTGTTGCTGGTCGCTTAAATGGAGCTGAAATCGCTAGATCAGAAAAATTAATTTCAGGAAAATTGCCATTAAGTACCTTGAGAGCTAATATTGATTATGCCAGAGGTGTAGCTCACACTACTTACGGAAGTATTGGGATAAAGGTTTGGATTTACAAGGGAGAGGTTTTTAATAAAAAATAAGATATAATTTAATAATAATTTTGCAAATATATGTTAATGCCAAAGAAAACTAAATATAGAAAATCGCACAAAGGGAAACGAGGTGGAAAAGCAAGCGGTGCAACTAATATTGATTTTGGTTCCTACGGCTTAAAAAGCTTAGAAGCTTGTTGGGTTAATTCTCGTCAAATTGAGGCTACTAGAAGAGTTATTACTAAATATACAAAAAAGGGTGGAAAAATTTGGATTAGAGTTTTCCCTCATAAACCGGTTACTAAAAAAGGAGGAGAAATTCCTATGGGTAAGGGAAAGGGTGCTGTAGATCATTATGTGGCCGCTGTAAAACCTGGTATGATATTATTTGAAGTTGATGGCTTAACTGAGGATATGGCTAAAAAAGCATTAGATCTAGCAGCTTATAAATTACCAATTAAATGCAAATTTGTTAAAAAAGATTAAAATTTAAATTATTATAAATATGGATTTAAAAGAATTAAAAACTAAAACAATTTCAGAATTACACAATATTTTATCAGATTTGCGAGAAAAATTAAGAGATTCTCGTTTTAAAGATTCTAGTAAACAATTAAAGAATATTAGAGCTATTAGGGTTATTAAGCGGGATATTGCTAGGGTTTTAACTTTGATAAACAAGGATAAAAAAATAAAAAATAATATAAATAAATAATATGGTAAAAAATATTAAAGAAAAAGCTAATACTGAGCCAAGAAAAGTAATTAGAAAAAAGTTTGCTGGCGTTGTTGTTAGTGATAAAAGTGATAAAACCATTGTTGTTGAAGTTGAGAGAGTTAAAATCAATAAGAAATATAAAAAAAGATATATTGTTAGCAAAAAATATAAAGTCCATGATGAAAAAAATTCTTCTAAGATTGGAGATAAGGTTAATTTTGTAGAGTGTCGTCCAATTAGTAAGGATAAAAAGTGGAGAATAGTTTAATAATTTATTTTATTTAATTTTTAAATATATGATACAAACAGAAAGTCGATTAAAAGTAGCTGATAATTCTGGAGCCAAAGAGGTTTTATGTATTAGGGTTTTGGGTGGATACAGAAAAAGATATGCTGGCGTTGGTGACGTTATTGTTGCTTCGGTTAAATCCGCATCACCCCATATGCCAATTAAAAAAGGAGATATTGTTAGAGCTGTTATAGTTAGAACCAAGAAAGAAATACGTCGACCAGATGGCTCTTATTTAAGGTTTGATGAAAATGCTTGTGTTATAATTGATAAAGAAAAGAATGAACCGAAGGGATCTCGTGTTTTTGGTCCAGTTGCCAGAGAAGTCAGACGAGCTGGTTTTTTCAAGATTACATCTTTAGCCCCTGAGGTTTTATAAGATATTAAATAATTTAAATATTTTAAAATATGAAAATAAAGAAAAACGATAAAGTAAAAATATTAACTGGAAAAGATAGAGGTAAAACTGGAAAAGTTTTGCAGGTATTTCCTGTTGAAAAAAGAGTTAGTGTTGAGGGTTTAAATATCTTGATTAAGCATCTTCGTCCTCAAAGAAGAGGAGAGAAAGGCCAAAGAATTGAATTTCCGGGATTAATTAATGCTTCTAATGTTATTTTGATTTGTCCAAAATGCGGTAAAGAGACTAGGGTGGCTTATAAATCTGTAAAAAATGAAGATGGCCAAAATAAAAAATTTAGAGTTTGTAAAAAATGTCAAGAAACCTTGGAATAAAAAATAGAAAAATAATATAATATATATGAATTTAAAAGAAAAATATCAAAAAGATATCATCCCACAATTAAAAGATAAATTTGGTTACACTAATATCTTTTTAGTACCAAAAATCGAAAAAGTTGTTATTAATGTTGGTTTTGGTAGACATAATAAAGAGAAAGAATATATCGCTAATGTTGAAAAAACTTTAACCAGAATTTCAGGTCAAAAGCCAGTTTTAACTAAAGCCAAAAAATCAATCGCATCTTTTAAAATTAGGGAGGGAATGACAATTGGCGCTATGGTTACTTTACATGGTAGTAGGATGTATGATTTTTTGGATAAGTTGATAAATATTAGTTTTCCTAGGGTTAGAGATTTCAGGGGTATTTCTGAAAAATCAGTTGATAGGCAGGGAAACTTAAGTATTGGTTTTAAAGAGAATATTGCCTTTCCGGAGGTTAGAGTTGAAGATTTAAATAATATTCATGGTTTGGAGGTTATAATTCATTCTACTGCAAAAAACAAAGAAGAGGGGATAGAATTATTTAGATTGGCTGGATTTCCTTTTAAAAAAGAAGAAAAAAATAAAAAATAATTAATAATATATTTATGGCTAGAACTGCATTAATAGTTAAAGCAAAAAGAAAACCAAAATTTTCTACTAGAAAAATAAATCGATGTTGGCGTTGTGGAAGAAATAAGGGGTATATGAGAGACTTTGATTTATGTCGTATTTGTTTTAGAGAATTAGCGGATAATGGTGACTTACCGGGAGTAAAAAAATCCAGTTGGTAAAAAATAATCATAAAAAATAAATATATAAAATATAAAAAAATTGTAAATTATATTATTTGAAAATAATTTTCAATTTTAGATTAAAATATTATGATAGATCCAATCGCAGACATGTTAACTAGAATTAGGAACGCTTCTATGGTTAAAAAGGCAGAAGTTGTTTTACCTATGAGTAAGGTTAAATTTAATATTGCCAAGATTTTAGAAAAAGAGGGATTTGTTTCTAAGGTAGAAATTATTCCTGGTGGAAAAGATTTGCAAAAAAATAAAGCGGCTAAATTTGACCAAATTAAAATAGTTTTAAAATATGATAAGGATGGTCAACCCAAGATTAGCTTTTTGAAGAAAATTAGTAAACCAGGTCGTCAAGTTTATGTTAATAAAGATAATATTGGCCAAGTTTTAAATGGCTTAGGTTTTTCTATTATTTCTACATCCAAGGGCATGATGACTGGAAGACAGGCTAGAAAAGAGCAGATTGGTGGAGAGTTTATTTGTGAAATTTATTAATTTTTTAAAATATTTTTAAGGAAGACTCATTTCTTAAAAAATAATAAGATATTATGTCAAGACTAGGAAAATTACCAATAAAAATACCAGCTGGTACTCAAATAAGTATAGACAAGGGTTTTATAGTTGTTAAGGGTCCCAAAGGAGAATTAAAGCAAGAGTTACACAAGCTTGTTAAGGTTGAAATTACTCCAGAAGAAGCTATTGTTAAGGTTAAAAATGAAAATAATAAAGAAGAAAGATCTTTGTGGGGTCTTTTTAGAGCTTTAATAAATAACATGGTTATCGGTGTTAATAGTGGGTACGAAAAGAAATTAGAAATAAAGGGTGTGGGATATAAAGTGTCTGTATCTGGGAATAAAATAAATTTAAGTTTGGGATTTTCTCATCCAGTGGAATTTGTTTTACCCGATGGAATATCTGCTTTAGCAGAGGGTAATAATTTAACTATTTCTGGAATTGATAAGCAATTAGTTGGTGAATTAGCTGCTCAAATAAGAAAATTAAGAAAACCAGAGCCATACAAAGGAAAGGGTATTAAATATTCTGATGAGATTATTAGAAGAAAGGCGGGAAAAGCGGCTGCTAAATAATAAATAATTTTTTAATTTATAAATATGATTAATGTAAAAGAAAAAAATGATAAACTAGCTAGACGTCATAAAAAGATTCGTTCTGTTATTAGTGGAACTGAAAAAAAACCAAGATTAAATGTTTTTAGATCTAATCGAGGTGTTTTTATTCAATTAATAGATGATATTTCTGGAAAAACCTTGGTTAGTGCTAATAGTAAGGAATTAAAAGACGTAAAAGGTAAAAAGGTTGAAGTGGCTTTTAAGTTAGGAAAGCTTTTAGCGGAGAAAGCTGTTAAGAAAAAAATAACAGAAATAGTTTTTGATAGGGGTGGTTATAAATATCATGGAAGGGTTAAGGCTGTAGCTGACGGAGCTAGGGAAGGCGGCTTAATTTTTTAATTTTTATATATAAACAAGAAATATTATGTCAGATAAAAAAAATTCAGTAGCTGAAAGTAACAATAACTCAGCTTTAAATGTAAATACAAATAATCCTGCAAACAAAACAAAAAGTTTTGATAATAGGGGGGGGAGAAAGCCTTTCTCTGGTAAAAGACGTTTTGGTGAGAGGCCTAAGGAAGAGTTTGAGCAAAGAATTTTAGATGTAGCTAGGGTTACTAGGGTTATGAAGGGTGGAAAAAGAATGAGCTTTAGGGTTTGTGTTGTTATTGGGGATAAAAAAGGAAGAATAGCTGTGGCTTTAGGAAAGGGAGCGGATGTTACTTTGGCGGTTAATAAGGCGGTTAATAAGGCTAAAAAAAATATTGTTAATGTTCCGATTGTCAATGATACTATCCCGCATCAGATTTATCAAAAATTTGGTTCTGCTAAAATTTTATTTAAACCAGTTTCTCAGGGTAGGGGAGTTATCGCTGGAGGTGTTGTTAGAGTTATTATGGATTTAGCTGGAGTAAAGAATATTAGCAGTAAAATACTAGGGACTAGTAATAAGGTTAATAATGCTAAATGTACTATTTTAGCTTTAAAAAATTTAAAGAAAACAGGTTTTTCTTCTAAGTCAGCCGGAGAGGAGATTAAGAAAGAAACCAAAGAGTTTAGTATTAAAAAATAATTTTATAAATAAAAGTAAGTATTAAACATAAAAATATGGCTATCTCATTAAGTAATGTAAAAAAAAGTTCTGGAAGTTCCAATAAAGGAAAAAGATTGGGCCGTGGTAATGCTTCTGGTAAGGGGACTTATAGTGGCCGTGGTTTAAAGGGGCAAAAATCCAGGGCCGGTGTTAGTAGGTTTAAATTGAAAAGATTGGGAATGAAGAAGAATTTATTAAAAATTCCTAAAACTAGAGGTTTTAGATCTTTATCTCCTAAAAATCAGGTTGTTAGCGTTGTTAAAATAAATGAAAACTTTAAAGATAATGAAGTTGTAAATATTAGTACTTTATTAGAAAAAAAATTAGTATCTAAAAAAGATTTACCAGTTAAAATATTAGGAAAAGAAAAGTTAATCCCTAAGGGTTTGAAATTTGAAAAAATCTTGTTTAGTGATAGTGTTAAAAAGCAAATAGAAGAAAAATAATAAAATAAATATGATAGAAAAAATTCAAAAAATTTGGAAAATTAGAGACTTAAGAAATAGTATTTTATTTGTATTATTAATGTTAGCTATTTTTAGATTATTTGCTCATATTCCGGTACCGGGTGTTAATGTTTTAGCTTTAAAAGAGATTTTTTCTTCTAATCAGGTTTTGGGGATGTTAAATGTATTTTCTGGTGGTAGTATGGATAATTTTTCTATTGTTATGATGGGTATTGGTCCTTATATTACTTCGTCTATTATCTTTCAATTATTAGGCATGGTGGTGCCAAAATTTGAAGAAATGCAAAAAGAAGAGTCTGGAAGACAGAAAATAAATTCTTGGACTAGAATAGCTACTGTTCCTTTAGCAATGGTTCAAGCTTATGGAATGATTGCCTTACTTCGTCAATCTTCTTATGATATTTTGGGTGATATCTCGGCCTTTGATTTAATAACTACAATAATTACTATAACAGCTGGAACAATTTTCTTAATGTGGATTGGTGAGCTTATTTCTGAGAAAAAGATCGGGAATGGTATTTCACTGCTTATCTTTGCTGGTATTATATCGTCCTTACCAACTATAGTTCAAAATCTTTTTGTAACTTTTGACTTGTCTCAAATTTATCTATTATTAGGATTTTTAATTATAGCTATAATTACTATAGTTGGAATTGTTATTATTAACGAAGGACAAAGAAATATTCCAGTTCAATATGCTAGACAAATAAGAGGAAATAGAGCTTTTGGTGGAACATCTACTCATTTACCACTTCGAGTTAACACTGCTGGTGTTATCCCAATTATCTTTGCTATTTCGGTGGTGGTTTTTCCATCAATGATTGCTCAATTTTTTGTATCAGCTAAGTCTGAAATACTTTCTAAGACCGCTTATTGGGTGATAAGTTTATTTGAAAATCAGTTATTTTATGGAATTTTCTACTTCGTCTTAGTAGTGGCCTTTACTTATTTTTATACAGAGATTATCTTTAAACCTGATCAAATTTCAGAAAATTTACAAAAACAAGGAGGTTTTATTCCCGGAATAAGACCAGGTCGCTACACCAGTGAATATTTATCTTATATTAGTCGAAGAATACTTTTGACTGGTTCGTTATTTTTGGGTTTAATTGCTGTTTTACCTCTAATAATGAAATATTTTACCGGAATGCAAGCTTTGGCTATCGGAGGTACAAGTTTGTTAATCGTAGTTTCCGTTGTCATTGAAACTGTTAAGCAGATCGAGGCTCAAATTAGCATGAGAGATTACGACGGAATATAGTTAAAATCCCTAATTTTCTTGAAGATTAATTTTTTTATCTTTTTTGAAATTAGGGTTTTTTATTTTTCTTGTATTTTAGTCTTTTAAATATTATAATAAATATATTGATAATTAAAATATTTTTATTATGTTTTCAAAAAAATTACCAAC
>Ga0265293_10004435_pt1 | contig 24739 bp, 29 predicted proteins | sample Munlanlewell138R_FD_192505 | JGI IMG/M metagenome (GOLD analysis project Ga0265293, IMG submission 192505) | Leachate microbial communities from a municipal landfill in Southern Ontario, Canada - Leachate well 138R | ecosystem: Engineered > Solid waste > Landfill > Unclassified | place: Canada...
GCCCGCTGCTCTCCGGCGGCTACCTGAACCTGCCGGAGGAAACCGCGAAGACGTTCACCGGGGGCTGGCTGCGCACCGGTGACATGGCCCGCGAGGACGAAGACGGGTTCTGGTTCATCGTCGACCGGGTCAAGGACATGATCGTCACCGGCGGCTTCAACGTCTACCCGCGCGAGGTCGAAGACGTCGTCGCCGAACACCCGGCGGTGGCCCAGGTCTGCGTCGTCGGCGCACCGGACGACAAGTGGGGCGAGAGCGTCACCGCCGTGGTGGTGCTGCGCTCCGAGGCCGGCACCGACGAGGCGTCGATCGCCACCATGACCGCCGAGATCCAGGCCGCCGTCAAGGACCGCAAGGGTTCGGTGCAGGTGCCCAAGCGGGTGGTGGTCGTCGACGCGCTGCCGCTGACCGGGCTCGGCAAGCCCGACAAGAAGGCCGTGCGGGCGCGGTTCTGGGAAGGCGCCTCCCGGGCCGTTTAGTACTCCTGCAGGCTGTCGCGCAGCGTGGTCCCGGGGTACCGGGTGCGGAACCGGCCGCGGCGCTGCAACTCGGGCACCAGCAGCTCGGTCATGTCGTTGAAGCAGCCCGGAGTGTCGGTCGCCAGCATCATGAAGCCGTTGCAGCCGCCCTCGTCGATGTACTGCTCCATCTGATCGGCCACATCCGCCGGGGTGCCGACGGCCACCGGGGCGCCCATCGAGACGCCGTAGATCTGCGCGGCCTCCCGCACCGTGACCGGGGCGCCGTCCTTGGCCTCCAGGATCGCGTCGAACAGGCCGCGGATGCCCTGCACGTCGGCGTCCACCACGTTGTCGTCGAGGCCCAGGGTGGAGAAGTCGAATCCGGTGTGGCCGGAAAGGATTCCGAGCGCACTCTCGATCTGGACCTTCTCCACGAACTCCGCGTAGCGGTCGTTGGCCCGGGACTTGTCCCGGTCGATGACGGTCTGCAGGCCATAGATCAGCTTCACCGATTCCGGGTCGCGGCCGTGATTGTCGGCGCGGGTCCGGATGTCGTCGGCGTAGGCCCGCATGCTCTTCGGGGTCGGGAAGATGCCGAACACGGATTCGGCGTGCTTGGAAGCGAATTCGCGCCCCTGATCCGAGGAACCGGCCTGCCACAGCACCGGCCGCCGCTGCGGTGACGGCGCCACGAAGTGCCGCCCCTTGGACTGGAAGAACTCGCCCTGGAAGTCGATCTCACGGACCTTGGCCGGATCGGCGAACACGCCGTTCTCCCGGTCGTAGACAATGGCGTCGTCGTCCCAGGAATCCCACAGCTGGTAGAGCAGCTGCATGTATTCCTCGACCACCTCGTAGCGCTTGTCGCGCGGGGTGAGGTTCTCCTTGCCCATCGCCTGGAACTCGCTCTTGGAGTACGAGGTGACGATGTTCCAGCCGACCCGGCCGCCGGTCAGATGGTCCAGCGTGGACAGCTGACGGGCCATCATGTACGGCGGCACAAAGGAAGTCGACAGCGTGATGCCGATGCCGAGGTGCTTGGTGAACGCCCCGATGATCGGCACCAGGCTGGCCGGTTCGTGCACCGGACACTGGCCGGCGAACTTCACCACGGGATCCGAGCTGCCCTTGTAGGTGGTGTACGGCGCCAACTCGTCGGCGATGAACATCGCGTCGAACAGGCCGCGCTCCATCGTCCGGCCCAGATCGCGCCAGAACTCCGGACGCGACCAGTGGTAGCCGATCTTGTCGCGCGGGTGGGCCCACATGGTCGACGCGTGGTTCATCACACCGTGCTGGACGAAACCCAGCAGGTGCATCTTCTTCTTGGTCACGTGGGAACTCCTACGGTCGATGGCCAGGGACGCGCCGGGTAACACGATAGCCAGGCGAAAATTCGGGGGCGGCAGACAACTTCGCACGCCAGAGCCACGGCAGCTTCGCAGAGTTTCAGGCCCGCGCCGAGGATTGCGCTCAGCGTGAGTTTTAAGCCGGCCTAGGCCGACTTACGCGGCGCCGCGTCGGGAAGCGCAGCGTGGTGGCCGCGGGTGCGGCGGGGGCGGCGGGTGCGACCAACGCACCGAGCGCGGCGAGTTCGCGCTCGGGGTGGATCTGGCGGACATAGATCGACAGGTCCGCCACCCGTCGCGCATGGATCTCGTTTCGGCACAGCTGCACCGGTCCCAACGCGCGGCCCACCCGGTCGATGGTCTCGTCGACCGCGTCCGCCACCACGGCTCGCACCCGCCGGGCCAGCAGTTCGGCCTGCCCGGCCCGGTCGAACGGGTCGGCGTCGATCTGCCCGGCGCTGGCGCCGAGCACCGCCCCGGCCCCCGCCAGCGCGGCGTCCACCGCGCCGAGGTGGACCAGTGCATGCTCGTCGGCGGCCCCGCTCGCGGACAGTTCGTACAGCGGTTCGGCAACCGCGCGGGCACCGCCGAACCAGCACGCGGCCGCGCCGATGGCGCGGTGGCAGAATCCCGGCCGGCTCCGGTAGCCGTCGGGATCGCCGACGGGCACCGCCGAGGTGTTGGTGAATCGCACTGCGCGCGTGTCGCTTCCGGCCATGCCGGGGTTGGCCCATTCGCTGGGCAGCGCACGCACCGTCGTATCCCACAGCGACACCGCGAACAGGCCGCGCGTCCCGTCGGGATGGGTGCCCGCGACCAGGGCGTGCGTGCAGAAAGACGCCCCCGGGCACCACTGCTTGGTGCCGGACAGTGTCACGGCACCGTCGTGGGTCGTCGCGGCCGTCACCGAATCTCCGGCGTCCGCACCGTCCCAGACCGCCCACAGCTGAGCGTGCTGCACGGGCTTACCGCCGAGCTCGTCGAGGATCGCGACGGCGTCGGTGTGGGCCATCGCGATCCGGGCCGCCACCAGATCCTCGTGCGCCAGTTCGCCGAGGCGCTGCCAGCGCTGCGCCGTGGCCCCCGAACCGGGCAGCGGCAACTCGAACTTGCCGCTGTCGAGCCAGTGCTTGACGACCCCGGCGGTCATCGCCGTGCCGTCCGGGATCGCAGAGGGGGGTCGAGCGAAGAGAGCATGCCTGTTAGATGCCCAATTCGGCGCGTTTCCACACCCCGATTCGAGGGCACGAATTCGATGGCAGCATGGAGGCATGCAGTCACCGTCCGCGCCCAGGGCCGCATTGTTCGACTTCTCCGGCACGCTGTTCCGGCTGGAGGAGGACGACAGCTGGTTCGAGGGCGTCCGGGTCGATGACAGCGAGGTCGACCGCCACGTGCAGGTCGAGTTGATGCGCCGGATGACCGCGCCGACCGGGCAGTCCGTCCCGATGGACGACGCGCAACACCACGCGTGGACCAACCGCGACCTGGAACCGCACCTGCACCGCGAGGCCTACCTGCACGTGCTGCGCGAGTCCGGGGTGTCCGGCCACCACGCCGAGTCGCTGTACCAGAAGATGATCGACCCCGCGTGCTGGACGCCGTACCCGGATACCGCGCAAGTGCTGCGGCGGCTGGCCGAAAGCGGCGTGCGGACCGCCGTCGTCTCCAACATCGCGTTCGACGTGCGGCCGGCGTTCGCGGCTCTCGGAATCGAGCGGTACGTCTCGGAGTTCGTGCTGTCCTTCGAGGTCGGGGCGGTCAAGCCGAGCCCGCAGATCTTCACCACGGCGCTGCACCGCCTCGGTGTGCAGGCCGGCGATGCGGTGATGGTCGGCGACAGCGAGGAGGCCGACGGCGGCGCCCGGGACGTGGGCTGCGGGTTCGTCCTCGTCGACCCGCTGCCCACCGCGCAGCGTCCCGACGCGCTGCTACGCGGCCTGCGCGAGCACTTCGACCTCTGACCCTGCGCGCACCCGAATCGCCCGACGGCTACCGTTCACTGGGTGAGCGAGAATCCCTTCGATCCCACGTTGTGGCAGCCCGTCCCCGGGTTCACCGACCTGGCCGACATCACCTACCACCGGCACGTCGACGCGGCCGGAAATCCGCAGCCCACGGTCCGGGTGGCCTTCGACCGGCCCGAGGTGCGCAACGCATTCCGGCCCGGCACGGTCGACGAGCTCTACCGCGCGCTCGACCACGCCCGGATGTCACCGGATGTCGGCGTGGTGATGCTGACGGGGAACGGCCCGTCCCCCAAGGACGGCGGCTGGGCCTTCTGCTCGGGCGGCGATCAGCGCATCCGCGGCCGCACGGGCTATCAGTACGCCGCCGGCGAGACCGCGGACACCGTGGACGTGGCGCGCGCCGGACGGCTGCACATCCTCGAGGTGCAGCGGCTGATCCGGTTCATGCCCAAGCCGGTGATCTGCCTGGTGAACGGCTGGGCCGCCGGCGGCGGGCACAGCCTGCACGTGGTGTGCGACCTGACGCTGGCCAGCCGCGAGCACGCGATGTTCAAGCAGACCGACGCCGACGTGGGCAGCTTCGACGGCGGCTACGGCAGCGCGTACCTGGCGCGGCAGGTGGGCCAGAAGTTCGCCCGGGAGATCTTCTTCCTGGGCCGCAGCTACACCGCCGAGCAGATGCACCAGATGGGCGCCGTCAACGAGGTGGTGGACCACGCCGAGCTGGAGAACGTCGCCCTGGAGTGGGCCGCGGCCATCAACGGCAAATCGCCGCAGGCCCAACGGATGTTGAAGTACGCGTTCAACCTGCTCGACGACGGCCTGGTGGGCCAGCAGCTGTTCGCCGGGGAGGCCACCCGGCTGGCCTACATGACCGATGAGGCCGTCGAGGGCCGCGACGCGTTCCTGGAGAAGCGGGATCCGGACTGGACCCCGTTCCCCCGCTACTTCTAGCGATTTTGGCGTGATTTCCCATGCTGACCGTGTGAGATCACGCCGAAGTCGCCCCGGTTTAGGGAGCACACGATGGTCAATCCCCTGCGGAGACTCACCGAGGCCGTGGCGCTGGCCGGCATGCGGCCGCCGCTGAGCCTGCCCACCGGCACCAACGTCGACCTGCGGGGCAAGCGCGTGCTGCTGACGGGCGCCTCCTCGGGCATCGGGGAGGCCGCCGCCGAGCAGTTCGGCCGGGCCGGGGCCCACGTGATCGTCGTGGCGCGTCGCCGGGAACTGCTCGACGCGGTGGCCGCGCGGATCCAGGCCGACGGGGGTGACGCGGAGGCCCTCGCGTGCGACCTGTCCGACCTCGACGCCATCGATGCGCTGGTGGAAACCGTTGGCGACGTTGACATCCTGATCAACAACGCCGGGCGCTCCATCCGCCGGCCGATGGCCGAGTCGCTGGACCGCTGGCACGATGTGGAACGCACGATGGCGCTGAACTACTTCGCGCCGCTGCGCCTGATCCGCGGTTTCGCGCCCGGCATGATCGACCGCGGCGACGGCCACCTGATCAACGTCGCCACCTGGGGTGTGATGAACGAGGCCGCTCCCCTGTTCGCGGCCTACAACGCCTCGAAGTCCGCGCTGGCGGCGGTCAGCCGGGCCATCGAGACGGAGTGGGCGCCGCGCGGCGTGCACTCGACGACGCTGTACTACCCGCTGGTGGCGACCCCGATGATTGCGCCGACGGCCGAGTATCAGGGGCTGCCGGCGCTGAGCGCCGACGAGGCCGGCGAGTGGATGGTGCGGGCCGCCCGCACGCGCCCGGTGCGGATCGCGCCGCGGATGGCGGTCACTTCCCGGGCGATCGACGTCGTGGCTCCGGGGCTGCTCAACACCGTCATGAAGCGTCAGCGCATCCAGCCGACCTAGCCTCGTCGAGTGGGCCGCGAACGTGCGCAGAACCGGCCGCGGACCCGGCGTGTTGCCCGGGGACGCGCACCTTCGCGCAGGAGGGGGTAGACACGTCAGCATGGAGATCCTTGCCAGCCGGGTGCTGTTCCGGCCGAGTGACTACCAACGCTCCCTGTCCTTCTACCGCGACGACCTCGGCTTGGCCCTGGCCCGCGAGTACGGCGGCGGCACGGTGTTCTACGCCGGACAGTCGCTGATCGAACTCGCCGGCCACGGGGCTCCGCCCGCCGGGTCACCGCCGTTCCCCGGTGCGTTGTGGCTGCAGGTCCGCGACCTCTACGCCACCCAGGCCGAGTTGCAGTCCCGCGGCGTGGCCATCGCCCGCGAGGCCCGCCGCGAACCGTGGGGGCTGCACGAGATGCACGTCGACGACCCCGACGGGGTGACGCTGATCTTCGTCGAGGTACCCGACGACCACCCGCTGCGCCGCGACACCCGGGGCTAGGATCATCGCCATCGCTACCTTGCGCACGCTCGTAGTTCCGCCCGGCCCGTCGGCGCACTCGATGATGGCCGCGCTGGCTGCCGTCCTCGACGGCAGCGCCACCCCGGTACTGCCGGTTCCCGGCGGCGACCTCCGGCAATACGAGCTGCTGACAAGCTCTTTGCGGGCTGGGGAGGACATCGACGACGACGTCGCCCTGGTGATCCCCACCTCCGGCACGACGGGCACCCCGAAGGGCGCGCTGCTGACCGCACCCGCCCTGATCGCCAGTGCCACCGCCACCCACGACCGGCTCGGCGGCGCGGGCACCTGGCTGCTGGCGTTGCCGCCGCATCACATCGCCGGCATGCAGGTCCTGATCCGCAGCGTGGTGGCGGGCACCACCCCCGTCGAGATCGACGTGTCCAGCGGGTTCGACGTCGCGGCCCTGCCCGAGGCCGTCGCCGCGATGAAGCTCGGCTCGGGCCGCAGGTACGCCTCGCTGGTGGGGGTGCAGCTGGCCAAGGCGCTGGCCGACCCGGCCGCGGCCGCCGCGCTGGCCGACCTCGACGCCGTGCTGCTCGGCGGCGGCCCCGCCTCCGAGGCGGTGCTGGAAGGCGCTGCGGTGGCCGGGATTTCGGTGGTCCGCAGCTACGGCATGAGCGAGACCGCCGGCGGCTGCGTGTACGACGGGCGCCCGCTGGACGGGGTGCAGCTGCGCATCGACGACGACGGTCGCATCGTGCTGGGCGGCGCGACGCTGGCCAAGGGCTACCGCAACCCGGCGGACCCGGACCCGTTCGCCGAGTCCGGCTGGTTCCGCACCGACGACATTGGCGCCGTGGATGATTCGGGGGTGCTGCAGGTGCTGGGGCGCGCCGACGACGCGATCAGCACGGGCGGGCTGACGGTGCTGCCGCAGCCGGTCGAGGCCGCGTTGATCACCCACCCTGACGTGGTCGACTCCGCGGTGTTCGGCGTGCCCGACGAACGGCTGGGGCAGCGGGTGGCCGCAGTCGTCGTGCTGGCCTTCGACTCCCCCGAGCCCACCGTGGCCGAATTGCGGGCCCACGTCGAGCAGACGCTGGACGCCACGGCCGCCCCGCGGGAGATCCACATCGTCGAGGAAGTGCCCCGCCTGGGCATCGGCAAGGTCGACCGGCGCGCCTTGGTGGACCGCTACTCGCCTTCCTGATCACGCATCATGGAGGGCATGCGCCGAGAAGTCAGCACCGTCGAAGCGCTCCGCGAGATCGTGGGGCACCCCAACGAGTACGTCGCCAACAAGGTCGGTGACACCCTCAAGCCCATCCACCGGGACTGGCTGGCCCATTCGCCGCTGGCCTTCGTGGCCACCACCGACGCCGAGGGCCGCGTCGACGTCTCGCCGAAGGGCGACCCGCCGGGATTCGCTTACGTCATCGACGCCACCACCATCGCCATCCCGGAGCGGCCCGGCAACAAGCGGGTCGACGGCTACCTCAACGTGCTGCAGCGCCCGCACGTCGGCACCCTGTTCGCCATCCCGGGCCGCGGCGACACGCTGCGGATCAACGGGCGCGCGACCGTGCTGGCCGACGCGGACTACTTCGAGGCGATGAGCATCGGCGGCAAGCGCCCGATCCTGGCGCTGGAGATCGCCGTCGAGGAGGTGTTCTTCCACTGCGCGCGGGCCTTCCTGCGCGCCGATGCCTGGGAGCCGCACACCTGGAACCCCACCGCGCTGCCCAGCGTCGCGCAGATGGCGCACGCAGCGCGCAGCGGTCTGAGCCTGGCCGAACTCGAGGGCTATTACAGCGAGGACAACATGCGCAAGATCCTGTATTGATTCACCAGCACGTCCACCTCACAACCACGTCATCAGCACCACGTACACCGCGGTACCGCCGACGATGCTCAGCAGCGCCTGCCCGCGCCAACAGTGCAGACCCGCGGTGATGAGCACGGCCAGCGCCAGCCACAGCACGCCGATGCCGCCGGCGGTCACGCCGGGGCGCAGCGTGTAGATCGTGAGCATCACCATGACCCCGAGCGGCATGTGGATGCCCAGGTACTTGACCACCTCGCTGTCGCGCATCGGGGCCAGCCCGGCGAACGGCAGGGCGCGCAGCAGCCAGGTGATGGCCGCGGCGACGCCGACCAGCAGCGCGATGTAACCGTTGTCCGGCACGGCTCAGCCCGCCCGCGCCGGACGCCGCAGGAATCGCACCGCCAGGGCGGCGGTGAACGCGGCAAACGCGACGATCAGCATCTGCCCGGGCACCGCGATCCAGGCCGCCACCGCGCACACCGCGGCCGTCGCGGCGGTCAGGCGGTCCGGCCGCTGCCGGTAGGCCTCGATCGCCAGCACGACGAACAGCGCCGTCAGCGCGAAGTCCAGGCCCTCGAGCCGGTCGATGGGCAGCGCCGTGCCCAGCAGTGCGCCCAGCGCGGCACCGGACACCCACAGACACTGAAGGAACAACTGCATCAACACAATTGGGCGGGTCGTCCACGTCGCGGCCTCCGGGCTGACCGCGACGGCGTACGCCTCGTCGGACAGCGCGAAGGTGCTGAACAGCTTCGTCCACCACCCCCGCACCCGCTCAAGCGGGAACGACAGGGCATAGAAGACGTGGCGGGAGTTGACGACGAACGCGGTCATCGCGACCGTGGCCACCGGGGCGCCGGTGGCCGCGAGGCCCACCATGAGGAACTCCAACGATCCGGCGTAGATCACCGCGGCAAACACCGGGGCCCACCACCAGGCCAGCCCGGCGTTGACCACGAGGATGCCCAGAGCCATTCCCAGCGGGATGAACGCCAGCCCGATCGGCACGGTCAGGGCCAGCACCGCCCGTAACGGGTGCTGCGGCGCGCGGTCGGACATGGTCACCAGTCTCGCTGGCCATGGCCCCGCGACGCCAAACCGTGCACATCGGTGCAGGTAGCGGGGTTTCACCCGGGGGGCATTCGGGTACAGACGGCAAATGACGGCGCGTGTCCTGGTGGCAGACGACGACCTTGTCGTGCGTGACATGGTGCGTCGCTACCTGGAGCGCGAGGGCATGGCGGTCGCGGTCGTCGGCGACGGGCACGAGGCGCTGCGCGTGCTCGAGAGCGGACAGGTGGACATCGCCGTGATCGACGTGCTGCTGCCCGGGGTCAGCGGCCTGGCTCTGGTGCGCAGCCTGCGCCGCGGCGGGAACTTCAGCGTGCCGGTGATCCTGCTCACGGCCCTCGGCGAGGAGGAGGACCGGATCGCCGGTCTGGAGGCCGGCGCCGACGACTACGTGACCAAGCCGTTCAGCCCGCGCGAGTTGACGTTGCGGGTGCGCTCGCTGCTGCGCCGCGCCCCCGCCGCCGCCGCACCGCAGCCCAGCGAGATCACCGCCGGCGCCATCACCATCTCGACCGCCGCACGCACCGCCACCGTGGCCGGCAACCCCGTCGGCCTGACCAACCGCGAGTTCGACCTGCTGCTGTTCTTCCTGACCCACCGCGACACCGTGTTCAGCCGTCAGGAGTTGCTCAACCAGGTGTGGTGCTGGGATTACGGTGATCTCTCCACGGTGACCGTGCACGTCAAGCGGCTGCGCGCCAAGCTCGGTGCCTACCACCAGATCCACACGGTGTGGGGCCGCGGCTACTTCTGGCGGGATGCCCCCGCCGCGCAGGACGCCAACCATGACTGTGCCTGACGGCCTGGTCGAAACGGTTGCTTTTGTTCTGATCTGCTCGGTGCCGGTGGTGCTCGCGGGCAGCCTGCTGATCCGCCTGGCCCGGTCCTGGTCGCTGGCGGCCAGCATGGTGGTGCTGGTGCTGATCCCGTTGGCCGCCACCTTCACCGGGGTGCTCGGGGCCAGCGGCTTCATGATCAGCGGCACGCCGGCCAAGACCGCGATGGTGGTGGTCATCGTGTCGGTGGTGACGGTGCCGGCCGCGGTGATGCTGGGCCGCTATCAGGCCCGACGCACGGTGTGGGAGCGCGAGATTCGCGATGCCGAACGCGCGGCCGAGGACTCCCGGCGCAAGCTGGTGGCGTTCGTCAGCCACGACCTGCGCACCCCACTGGCCGGGATCCGGACGGTGGCCGAGGCCATGGCCGACGGCCTGGTGGACCCCGACGATGTTCCCCGGCACGCGAAACACATTGAGCAGGAGAGCATCCGGGTCTCAGAAATGGTCGAGGACCTGTTCGATATGTCCAAGATCAACGCCGGGGCCATCGCGCCGGCGGCCGACACGCTCGAGCTCGACCAGGTGGTCGACGACGTTGCGGCCGCCTATGCCCTGGTGGCCCGGCGCGCCCGGGTGGACCTGCGCACCGTGGTGCCCGAGGACCCGGTCCGCGTGGCCGGCAGCCACCGCGACCTGACCCGGGTGCTGTCGAATCTCGTCGCCAATGCGATCGCGCACACCCCCAAGGGCGGGTCGGTCACCATGTCGATGGGCTGCGACGAACGGGGTGCCTGGGTCCGGGTCGACGACACCGGTTCGGGTATCGACGGCGACTCGCTGGCGCGGGTGTTCGACGTCGCCTACCGCGGCTCCAATGACCGTGTGCCGCGGTCGGATCCGTCGCTACCCAGTGGATCGGGGCTGGGTCTGGCCATCGCCGCCGGCCTGGTGCAGGCCCACCGCGGCACGATCTCGGCGGGCAACACCGACTCCGGCGCGCGGTTCGAGGTGCGCCTGCCCTCGCCGTGCTGAGGATCAGTCCTCGAGCGAACCGGCGAGGCGTTCGGCCGCGGCCACGTAGTCCTCGATGAACTCCAGCACCACCTCGCGGGCGGGCTTGACCTTGTTCATCAGGCCGACGCCCTGGCCGACGAAGTAGGTCGCCAGCGCCTGGGCGCCCTCGTGGCCGTTGGCGGCCAGCTTGTCCACCCGACGCAGCACCGGTTCGACGAGCATGGACTGCAGGGGCAGCGGCAGCGGCTGCTGCCCGCCGGGATTGGGCGCCCACGCGTCGGTCCAGTCCGAAACCAGTTGCCGCGACGGCTTTCCGGTGCGCCCGGCCGAGCGGATGGTGTCGCGGGAGGTGGCGGCGAGCATCTTCTGCACGGTGTACGGCGCGGTCTCGGCCTCCTCGGTGGTCAGCCACACCGAACCGGTCCACGCCCCGGCCGCGCCCATCGCCACACAGCCGGCCATCTGCTTGCCGGTCACGATGCCGCCGGCGGCGAGCACCGGTGTGTCGCTGCCGATCTCGGCCAGCGCGGCCAGCACCTCGGGCACCAGCACCAGGGTGGACACCTCGCCGCAGTGCCCGCCGGCCTCCGTGCCCTGGGCGATGATCAGATCGACACCGGCCTTGACCTGCTTGATGGCGTGCTCCTTGGCGCCCACCAGCGCGGCCACCGGAACGCCCGAGGACCGGCCGGCCTCGATCATGTAGGCCGGCGGCACGCCGAGCGCGTTGGCCATCAACTTGATCGGATGCCGCAGCGCGACCTCGAGCAGGGCCTCGCCGGTGTCGCCGGAGAGGCTGCTGCCGCCCAGGCGACGCTTCTCCTCGGCGGGAATGTCATGGCCGGCAAGCAGTTCGGTGACATAGGTCTTGTAGTAGTCCGGGATCCGGTCGGCCAGCTGAGTGCCGGTGACGTTCTCACCCTTGCCCTCGTACTTGGCGGGCACGATGATGTCCACGCCGTAGGGCTTGCCCTTGACCTGCTCGTCGATCCAGGTGAGTTCCTGCTCGAGCTGCTCCGGGGTGAACGCCGTGCCGCCGAGCACTCCGAGACCACCGGCGTTGGTCACCGCGGCGACTACGTCGCGGCAGTGGCTGAACGCGAACAGGGGGAAATCGATGCCGTACTGCTCGCAGAGCGGTGTCTTCATCGGCCAAGTATGACTTGACGCATGTCAAGAATTCAATCGGCCGGTCACGGTAGTTCGAACGGCAACTTCACCCCGGCGTGCGCCCGACAGTGCTCACAGGCCTGCTCGTCGTCCACCCCGTCCAGCGCCTCGTGGACCAACTTCTTGAACGGTGCGAGGTTGCGCTGGAACTCGGCGAACACGTCGGCCGTCGTCACCCCGGACCCGGCCTCGACGCCGGCATCGAGGTCGGTGACCAGCGCAATCGCGGCGTAACACAGCTCCAGTTCGCGGGCCAACACCGACTCCGGGTACCCGGTCATGTTGATCAGGGTGAATCCCTGCGCCGCGTACCACTGGCTCTCGGCCCGGGTGGAGAACCGCGGCCCCTCGATGACCACCATGGTGCCGCCGTCGATGACGCCGGGCAGCCCGGCCGCGGCCGTCCGCAGGTCCGGGCAGTACGGGTCGGCGAAGCTGACGTGGATGCCGCCGGAGTCGAAGTAGGTGGCGGGCCGGCCGCTGGTGCGATCCACCAGTTGATCCGGCACCACGACAGCCCCGGGGCCGTGGGCGGTGGTCAGGCTGCCCACCGCGCACGGCCCGAAGATCCGCCGCACGCCGAGGGCCCGCAGCGCCCACAGGTTGGCCCGGTACGGCACGGTGTGCGGGGAGAACTCGTGGTTGACCCCGTGCCGGGGCAGGAACGCCACCTCATGCTCGCCGACGACGCCGAACGTGACTGGCCCGCTGGGCGGCCCGTACGGGGTGTCGACGCTGACGGTGCGCGCATCCGCGCCGAAGAACGAATAGAAGCCGCTACCACCGATGACTCCGAGCATCCGACCATTCTGCGGCATGCGACGATTTGTGCATGGCCACCGTCGCGCAGTGGATCCAGGGCGCCCGTCCGCGAACCTGGCCCAACGCAATTGCTCCCGTCATCGCCGGCACCGGCGCGGCCGCCTGGCTCGACGCCGCCGCGTGGTGGAAGGCACTGCTGGCGTTGGTGGTGGCGGTGGCGCTGATCATCGGGGTCAACTACGCCAACGACTACTCCGATGGCATCCGCGGCACCGACGACGAACGTGTCGGGCCGCTGCGACTGGTGGGCTCGAAGCTGGCCCCCCCGCGCGCGGTGTTTTCCGCCGCGGTGGTCAGCCTGCTCGTCGCCGCGCTGGCCGGCCTGGTGCTGGTGGCGGTCAGCGATCCCTGGCTGGCTGCCGTCGGCGCGGTCTGCATCGCCGGCGCCTGGTTCTATACCGGCGGGTCAAAACCCTACGGGTACAGCGGTTTCGGCGAGATCGCGGTGTTCGTGTTCTTCGGTCTGGTCGCCGTGCTGGGCACGCAGTACACCCAGGCGCTGCGGGTGGACTGGGTGGGACTGGTGGCCGCGGTGGTCATGGGCCTGCTGTCCTCGGCGGTGCTGGTGGCCAACAACCTGCGCGACATCCCGACCGACACCGCCGCCGGCAAGATCACCCTGGCGGTGCGCCTCGGCGATACGCACACGCGCCGGCTCTTCGTGGCGCTGCTGGCGCTGGCCGGTGCGCTGACGGTGGTGTTGGCGCTGGCGACGCCGTGGGCGCTGCTCGGGTTGGTGGCCACCCCCCTGGCGGTGCGCGCGGCCCGGCCGGTGACCTCGGGTGGCGCCGGTCCCGCGTTGATCCAGGTGCTGCGCGACACCGGGCTGACCATGCTGGTGTGGTCGATCACGGTGGCGCCGGCGCTGGCGCTGGGCTGATTCAGGCGGCGCGGTCGAGCAGCGCGACCACCTCGTCGCGCAGTTGCGCGGCGTAAACGTGCTCCGTGATCACACCGACGACGCGGTCATCGCCGCCGCGCAACAGTCCGAGCAGCAGATGCTCACACGCGATGGTTTTGTCCTTGTGCGCCACCGCTTCCCGCAGCGCGAGCTCCAGAGCCTTCTTGGCCGAGCGACTGAACGGCAGGTGCCCACGCCGACGGCGACGGCGGCCGGAGCGGTGCAGCGCCGCGTCGAAGGCGTCCGGCCCGAACGACGTGTTCACCGCGTCGCGCACCGCGTACAGGTCAATCCCGATGTGCCGCAGGGCCTCCGCGTCGTCGACGAAGCCGGCCTCGCCGTCACCGGCCAGGCGATCACGGATCCCGTCGGCACGGAGCCCGTAGCCGCCCAGCAACGCGGCGAGGTCGGGGCCGGCGCTCTGCAGCAGACCCAACAGCACGTGTTCGGGACCGATGGTCCGCGCGCCGAGGTCACGCGCCTCCTCCTGGGCGAGCACCACCGCGGCGCGGGCGCCGCGGCTGAACCGCTCGAACATCGACTCACCTCCTGCGGTTGTACTTCTGATGCACGGCCTGTCGGCTGACGCCGAGCGCGTCGGCGATGGCCTGCCAACTCCAGCCCTGCTCCCGGGCATTGGCGACGTGCAGCGCCTCGAGCCGCTCCTGAAGTCGCTGCAGCGCGCCGACGGCACGCAGGCCCACGGCCGGGTCGATATCGCCGAGGCTCCGGTCGAAGTCCGGTTCCACCGGTTCCGGCGCGGCAGTCATGGTTGTCAAGATAACTTGACACCCTCGCAAGCGTCAACACATCTTGACACGCCGCGCCTTCCGAACGATGACATCCCCTCGATGCGAGAGTGACAATCAGCATCTAATCTGTAAAGTCTGCACCTCGGTCACCCGACCGGACCCGAGCAGCTAGGTTGAGGACCGAGATGAAGAATCCAGTGATGCAGGCACGTTCGGCGGTCGGTCTGGTCGGGCATCTGGGCCGCGGCGTGCAACGCGTGGCCACCGATGCGGTGTTGGGCAACAGGGTGGGGCCGCCCCGCGCCGTCGCGGCGCTGGACGCCGCGGCCCTGACCAAGGTGCTCGGGCGTCCCGTCACCTCGGTGACCGTCCTGGACGGCGACGCCGGCACATCGTCGCGCGCGCGGCTGGCACTGACCGGCGACGGCGTCCCCGAGACGGTGTTCGTCAAGATGCCCGCCGACAACGCCGCCACCCGGCTGATGGGTGAGCTCGGCCGACTGGGCAACACCGAGGTCCGCTTCTACCGCGAGCTGTCCCCCGGCCTGACCGGGGTGCCGAAGCTGCACGGTGCCGACTTCGACCCGCTGACCGGTCGCTACATCCTGGTTCTCGAGGATCTGGCGGTCGACGCGTGCGAGTTCCCCGACACCCTGCACCCCATCGGCCCCGACCGGGCCGCGCTGATCGTCGAGCTGCTGGCCAAGCTGCACGCCGCCTACTGGGAGCGGCTGCCCACCGGCCGCGGACCGCTGGACTGGCTCTATACCGCCTCCGGGGACAGCACCTCGCTGCTCACCGGCGCGTTGATGAACACCTCGGTGAAACGGCTGGCCGACCGCACCTCGATCCCCCTGGAGACCGGCCGCTTCATCATCGACAACTACCGCGCCGCGGCGATGCTGATCGACCGCCCGCCGCACACCGTCATGCACGGCGACGCGCATCCGGGCAACGTGTACTTCCGCAACGGTGCGGCCGGGCTGCTGGACTGGCAGGCGGTCCGGCGCGGCCATCCGTCCCGTGAACTGGCCTACACCCTGGCCACCAGCATGACCCCGGAGGAGCGCCGGGCCGCCCAGCGCGACCTGCTAGACGAGTACCGCCAGGCCCTGGCCGCCGCGGGCGGGCCCGAGCTGGACCGCGACGACCTGTGGCTGCGCTACCGGCAGGCCGCGCTCTACGCCTACGTGGCCGCGTTGATCACCGCGGGCATGGGCGGCATGCAGGTGGAGACCATTGCGATGGAGGGGTTGCGGCGCGCCGTCGCCGCCCTCGAGGATCTGGAAACCGTTGCGGCGCTGAAGGCCTCGCTCTAGGCAGAGCCCGCCGGCTAGTTGCTCGGCGGATCCTCGCCGCGCAGCCGCGCCTGGAGTTGCTCGCGGTCGCGACGGCGCCGCTCGTCGACGGCGGCGATGCTGGCGGTCGCGCGCCGACGCAACGGCGCGAACAACCAGATGCCCAGCGGCAGCGCGATCACGATGGCGAACAGGAAAGCCACCACCAACGGGATGTCGCCGATCCCGATCCAGTGGGCGCCGAAGAAGATGACCGCAGCCAGCGCACCGACCAGCAACAGGCGCGCGCCGATGTAGGCCAGGACGTCGAGCACCATTCCGCCGGTGGAGCGTTCATCAGCCACAGGCCAGAGCCTACCGACACCGCGTATATTCGAACAAAGGAGGTTTAAGTGCTCTACCTGCTCGTCATCCTGATCATCGGGGCCCTGGTCTACGCCGGCTGGCGCATCACACGCGCACAGGCCAACCGGCCGCAGACCCGTGTCATCGGGCCCGACGACGACCCGGAGTTCCTCTGGCGGCTCAGTCACGGCGACAACAACCCGCGCTGACGCCGGGTTGAGCGCCGCGCTCAGCGCGGGCGGAACTCGCTGGGGAACCCGTCGGCGACCACCGCCGCCAGCTCGATGAGCGCATCCCGGGTCGACGGTTGCAGCCTGTCCAGACTGATCTCGGCACCCTCCTCCAGGTGCGGATCGAACGGCACCAACCGCACCGCCCGGCACCGTCGCGAGAAGTGATCGACGACCTTCTGCATGTCGACCTTGCCGGACCGCGGCCGCACCGCGTTGACCACGCACACCGAATTGCGCACCAGGTCCTCATGGCCGTGGGCGTCCAGCCAGTCCAGCGTCGCCGAGGCGCTGCGCGCACCGTCCACCGAACCGGAACTCACCACGATCAACGTGTCCGCGCTGGACAGCACCGCCGACATCGCCGAATGCATCAGACCGGTCCCGCAGTCGGTGAGCACCAGGCTGTAGAACCGCTCGAGCACCTCCAGGGTGCGCGCGTAGTCCTGCGAGCTGAAGGCCTCCGAGACCGCGGGGTCGCTCTCCGAGGCCAGCACCTCAAGCCGGCTCGGCCCCTGCGAGGTGTAGCGGCGCACATCGCTGTAGCGCTCGATGTTGTCCGCGTCGTGCAGCAGGTCGCGCACCGTCGCGGGGGTTTCCAGCGCCACCTTCTGGCTGAGCGTGCCGCGGTCGGGGTTCGCGTCCACTGCCACCACCCGGTCCCCGCGGATCGAGGCCAGCGTCGCGCCGAGCGTCGCGGTGATGGTGGTCTTGCCGACGCCGCCCTTCAGGCTGAGCACCGCGATCTTGTAGCAGCCCTGCAGCGGATGGTTGACGTGCGCGACGAGGTTGCGGCGGTGCGCGTCCTTGGGGCTCTCCCCGACGTTGATGGTCTTGCCCGACAGCACGTAGAGCCAGCGGCGCCAGCCACTGGTTGGCGCCGGTTTGACGGGTTTGAGCAGCGCGTGGGTCGCCAGGTCGGGGTACGGGGTCTGCGGGACGTCGGGCCGGTACGGCGGCGGCAGCACGGCCCCGGGCGGGTAGGCGCCCGACGGTGCCGGCGGCCACGGCTGTCCCGGCGGCGGCCCTTGCTGATGTCCGGCCTGGTGCCCGGGCGGAGTCGAATACTGGCCGACGGCGGGAAAGCCCGTCGGCGGCGTCGGGTCGGTCCACTGCGCCGGCGGCGGCCCTTCGCTGAATCGCTGCTCGTCGCGGAAGGCCTCGGACGGGTACCGGGGCAGCTGGGTGGTCTCGGCCGGGTCGGCCGAATGCCGTGGGCGTTCGTCGGTGGACGGCAGGTCCGACAACCAGGCCGGCGGCGCGTCGTCGTCCCTGCCGTGCCGCGCGTCCGCGCCGCGCCCCGGTTGGTCAGACCCCAGTTCGTCAGACCTTGGTTGATCAGACAATGGCCCATTCCCCCTGAATCGACGGCAGTTGCGTTGTGCACCCTATCGCCCCGGGCGCCGCGATGCCGGTCAGCCGACCCCGGCGTAGGAGTGCAGCCCCACGGTCACCAGGTTGATGAAGAACAGGTTGAACACCATGGCGATGAACCCGACCACGTTGATCCAGGCGGCCTTGCGGTCGCGCCAGCCCGCCGTCGAGCGCGCGTGCAGATAGGCGGCGTAGACCACCCAGGCGATGAACGACACCGTCTCCTTGGGGTCCCAGCCCCAGTAGCGACCCCAGGCCTCCTCGGCCCAGATGGCCCCGAAGATCACCCCGAAGCCGAACACCGGGAACGCGAAAATCGTGGTGCGGTAGGCGATCCGGTCCAACGTCTGCGCGTCGGGCAGCCGCGAGATGACCCGCGCCACCGGCCCCTCGGCGCCCGGCGCACCGAACCGGGACATCTTCAGCAGGAACAGGATGCTGGCCACGCCGGCCACCAGGAACACCCCGGAACCCAGGCTCACCACCGAGACGTGGATGGGCAGCCAGTAGGACTGCAGCGCGGGCATGACGGGGGCGGCGTGGCTGTAGAGCCACTTGCCCGACACCGTCAGCAGGATCAACACCGGCACCAGGACGAACACCCACAACGTGCGGTACTGCGGACGGCGCAGCACCACCGCGGCGGCCACCAACCCGCAGAAGCAGGTCAGGTTGATGAACTCGTACATGTTGCCCCACGGCACCCGGCCGGTGGACATGCCGCGCAGCACGATGCAGGCCAGCAGCAGCGCAATCCCCAGGTAGACCAGCGCCAGCCCGGTCCGGCCCACGCGGTCGTCGGCCGTGCGGCGCGGAGTGTCGACGACGACGCCCGGGGTGGCGCTGTCCGCACTCACCGATCCGGCGTGCACCAACTCGCGTTCGGCCACCTTGCGGCTGCGGCTGTAGGCCAGCTCGACCGCCAGCGCCAGCAGCGCCACCATCAGCACCACGACCGAGGACGTGAACGCCCAGTCCGAGTAGCGGGCCAGATCGAGGTCCACGTGCTCGCTGTTCATGACACTTCCTTCAACAATCGTTCGGTGAGCCGTTCGAACTCGTCGCCCCAGCCCGAATTGTCGGTCCGCGCCAAGCCGCCCAGCTCGACGTTCACGGTACCGGTGGCCTGCCCCGGGACCAGCCGGACCCAGATGCGACGCCGTCGCACCACCAGCGACACCAGCAGCCCGGCCATCATCGTCATCGAGAACACCAGCACCCACACCTGACCCGGGTCGTGGGACACCTGCAGGTTCACGAACGGCGTCACGGCGTCGAAGCTCAGCACCGAGCCGTCGTCGAGACGGACCTCCTCGCCGACGCGCAGGTTCACCCGGTCCAGCTTCTCCAGCCGGCCCTGTTCGATGAGCCGCTCGTCGAGGCTGAACAGCGACTGCGGCCGGCCGGAGTCCAGGCCCGTGTCGCCGCGGTAGATGTCGATCGCGACGGCCGGGTTGTTCGGGGCCGGGTAGCTCGACGACAGCAGCGTGCCGTGCAGTTGTTCGGTGGGTGCCAGCAGCCCCTGCACCGCGATCTGCTGCTTGCGGCGCTCGTCGACGTCGGGGTACATGCCGGCGGGCGGATCGATGCGCACCACCCCGGAGGACAGCAGCGTGAGCTGATCGTCGGGACGCCACTGGATCGTCTGCGAGCGCACCTCGCCGTTGGGGAACCTCACCGTGAACGTCGGCGCGTAGCCGTGGCCCTGCAGATAGACCCGGTCGCCGGCGACCCGCAGCGGGTGGTTGACCGCCAGCCGGTAGTCCTGCCAGTTGTCGGCGGCCAGGTCGGCGCCGGCCTGATAGCTGATGTTGGCGGCGAACCCGATGGCCTGCCCGCTGTCCAGGTACTCGGCGTCGAAGTCGTGCACCCGCAGGCAGATGGGCTCCAGCGACGTGCCGTCGACGGTGTTGCCGGCCCGGAACGAGTCGAACGCCGCCGGTGAGGCCGAGCAGAATCCCGGGCCGCCGTCGGCGATGACGATGACGTTGCCCTCGTAGCCGAACATCTTGCCGAACGCGATCGCGACCAGCAGGCCCAGCAGCGAGAAGTGGAACACCAGGTTGCCGAACTCGCGCAGATAGCCCTTCTCCGCGGATAGTTCGACCGCCCCGGCGCTGCCCTCGGGCTCGCGGATCACCTTGCGCCAGCCCCGCAGCCGCTGCGACATCTGCTCGGCCATCTGCCGCGGGTCCCCGGCGGCGTCGGCCTGCGCGTGCTTGGGCAGCCGGCCCAGGTTGCGCGGCGCGGCCACCGGGACGGCGCGCAGCGTCCGGACGTGCTCGATCATCCGCGGGGTCAGGCACCCCACCAGCGACACGAACAGCAGCACGTAGATCGCGGTGAACCAGAAGCTGGAGAACACGTCGAAGAACTGAAAGCGATCCAGCCAGGGGCCGAGGGTCGAGTGCGTCGCGATGTACTCGTCGACCTTGCCGGCGTTCAGGCTGCGCTGGGGCAGCAGCGCGCCGGGGATGGCCGCCAGCGCCACCAGGAACAGCAGCACCAGCGCGGTGCCCATCGACGTCAGCCCGCGCCAGGTGTTGCGGACCAGCGCGAACGCGCGGGAGATCGGCCCGGTCAAATCGGCAGCCTCACGTCGCTGATGAACGCGTCGCGCACCCAGGAGATGAACTCGTTCCACAGCCCGCTCACCAGCGCCAGGCCGACGAGGATCAGCAGCACGCCGCCGACGATCTGGATGGTGCGGCTGTGCCGGCGCAGCCAGCCCAGCGCGCCCAGCGCCCAGGTGGAGCCGAAGGCCAACAGGATGAACGGGATGCCCAGACCCAGGCAGTAGGCGATCACCAGCACCACCCCGCGCGCGACGGTGGCGCCGTCGGTCGCCGAGGCCACGGTGATGACGCCGGTCAGGGTCGGGCCCAGGCACGGGGTCCAGCCCAGCGCGAACACCGCGCCGAGCAGCGGCGCCCCGGCCACCGTCGAGAGCATCCGCGGGGTGAAGCGCGCCTGACGCTGCAGCGCCGGGATGAACCCGATGAAGGCCAACCCCATGATGATGATGATCACGCCGCCGACCCGTTGCAGCACAAGCTGATTGGTGATCAGCGACGTCGTCATACCGAGCACCGCGATGGTGCCCAGCAGGAACACCGCCGTGAAACCCGCCACGAACAGCAGCGCCGAACCGGCGACCCGCAACCGCTGGGTGCGGAGCTTGAGCGCCCCCTCGGCCGCCTCGGCGCGCTCGTCGACTCCGACCACCGCGGCCAGGTACGACAGGTAGCCGGGCACCAGCGGGACCACGCACGGCGACGCGAAGGACACCAGGCCGGCGAGCACGCTGAGCCCCAGCGCCAGCAGCAGCGGCCCCGAGGCGGCGAGTTCGGCGGCCCCGCTCATGATTCGTCGGCCAGCCGTTGCACCACGGGCAGCAGGTCCTCGGCGAGCAGTTCGCGCAGGAACACCGCGGCCACCCGGTGCTCGCGGTCCAGCACGATGGTCGACGGGATCGCCGAGGTCGGGTAGCGCCCGCCGAAGGCGATCATGGTGCGCATCGGCGGGTCGTAGATCGACGGGAACGTGATGTTGCGGTCCAGGATGAAATCCTTGGCGGCGTCGCGGTCGTTGTCCCGCACGTCGATCCCGAGGAAGGACACGCCCTGATCGCGGGTGGCGTCGTAAACCTCTTGCAGCTGCGTCATTTCCGTGCGGCACGGACCGCACCACTGTCCCCAGACGTTGAGGACCACCACGTCGCCGGCGAATTCCTCCAGCGAGCGCTCCCGGTCGGGGTCCATCAGGTCGGGCCCGCGGATGGGGCCGGGCTGACCGCGGGATTCGGGCGGGTCGTAGAAGATGTCGGTCTTCCCGCCGGGGGCGACGAACTCGAACGTGCCGCCCTGGGCGACGGCGTCGTCGCCGGTGGCGCAGCCGGTCAGCGCCAGGCAGCCGGCCAACGCCAGCGCCAACAGCGCGAAGATCCGACTGCGCAGGCTCACAAGCCGGCCGCCGGTTCCGAATACGACACGTCGGTCAGCCGGTCGCCGGTGAACGTGAAGGTGGTCAGCGAGGCCAGGTTGCACTGCCGCCGCCGGGGATCGTGTGGCAGGCGGTGGCCCTGCATGTGCCGGCGCAACGTCTCCACCGGCAGCTGGTGGCTGACGCAAACCACCTCGCGGCCTTCGCCTTTCAGCCGCGCCCGATCCACCGCCGCGGACATCCGCGCGGCAATCTCGCGGTACGGCTCGCCCCACGACGGGGTGAACGGGTTGCGCACCTGCCACCACACCTTGGGATGTCGCCACACCCCGTCGCCCGGCGACATCCGCTTGCCCTCGAAGTAGTTCGCGGACTCGATCAGGTCGTCGTCGGTGCCGATGGTCAGCCCGTGGTGCGCCGCAATCGGCGCCGCGGTCTCCTGGGCGCGCTGCAGCGGGGAGGCGATCACCACTGCGATGTCGTTGTCCGCCAAGGAATCCGCGACCGCCTGGGCTTGGGCCTGGCCGCGTTCGGACAGCCGGTAGCCGGGCAGCCGCCCGTAGAGGACGCCCTCCGGGTTGTGCACCTCACCGTGGCGCATCACGTGGACGCGCGTCGTCAGACTCAACTCAGGCCTTCCGGGTCTTTGGCCGCCGCGGCCGCGCGGGCGGCCGCCGGCAGGGCTTCGGCGATGCGGGCGAACGCGTCGTCGTCGAGCGCCGCCGAGACGAACCACGCCTCGTACGCGCTGCAGGGCGGGTACACGCCGGCGTCGAGCAGGGCGTGGAAGAACGGCGCGAAGCGCCACGTCTGGCTGGCGCGGGCGGACGCGAAGTCGGTGACGGGGTGTTCACCGAAGAACACCGAGAGCATATTGCCGGCGCGCTGAACCCGGTGGGCGACACCGGCTTCGGACAGCGCCCCGGCGAGCAGGGCGGCCAACCGGTCGGCGTTCGCGTCGAGCGCGGCGTAGACGGTGTCGTCGGCCGCCCGCAGCGTGGCCAATCCGGCGGCCATCGCGACCGGGTTCCCCGACAGCGTCCCGGCCTGATACACCGGGCCCAGCGGGGCCAGCCGATCCATCACCTCGGTGCGGCCGCCGAACGCCGCGGCGGGCAGGCCGCCGCTCATCACCTTGCCGAAGGTGAACAGGTCGGCGTCGACCGGGTCGATGCCGTACCAGCCGCTGCGGCTCACCCGAAAACCCGTCATGACCTCGTCGAGAATCAACAGGGCGCCGTGCGCGGCGGTGATCCGGCGCAGCGCGGCGTTGAAGCCGGGGTTGGGCGGCACGCATCCCATGTTGCCCGGGCTGGCCTCGGTGATGACGACGGCGATCTGGTCGCCGTGCTCGGCGAACGCCGCCTCGACGGCGGCCACGTCGTTGTAGGGCAACACGATGGTGTCCGCGGCGGTGGCGCCGGTGACCCCGGGCGAGGACGGCAGCGCCAGCGTCGCCACCCCCGAACCCGCATCGGCCAGCAGGGCGTCGACGTGGCCGTGGTAGCAGCCGGAGAACTTGATGACCTTCGCGCGGCCGGTGAATCCGCGGGCCAGCCGCACCGCGCTCATGGTGGCCTCGGTCCCGGAGTTGACCAGCCGGAGCTTCTGCACCGGCGCGACGCGCTCGACGATCTCGGCCGCCAGTTCGGACTCGGTGGGGGTGGGCGCCCCGAAGGACAGCCCGTTTGCGGCGGCCTCGGTGACCGCCGCGACGACCTGCGGATGCGCGTGCCCCAGGATCATCGGCCCCCAGGAGCACACCAGGTCGACGTAGCGGTTGCCGTCGGCGTCGGTGAGCCAACAACCCTGCGCCGAGGTGATGAAGCGGGGCGTACCGCCGACGGCGTTGAACGCCCGCACCGGGGAGTTCACGCCGCCGGGGATCAGCTCGGCAGCCTCGGCGAACAGTTTTGCGGACTGATCGGTATTGGCCATGGCCACCAGTGTCCCAGGACGGCGCGGGGCGGCAACTACAGGGTGTAGTTGTTCAGGTGGGGCTCAGCTTGAAGACCGGGTGGTCGGCCGCGTCGGGAAGGTCCCGGAAGTACCCCTCGACCATCTTGCCCAGCTTGGCGCGGTAGGCGGCCAGGATCGGCGGGCGCGCCTCGACGGGGATCTCGGTGGCGGTGAAGCTGGACAGTCCCGATCCGGTGCGCAGTCCGACCTGCGGGGTGGCGCGCACGTTCTTGACCCAGTGCGACTCGCCGCGGGTGGACACGAGGTAGCGACCGCCGTCGACCACCACGGTCGTGACGGGGATCCGCTGCGGTTCGCCGGTGCTGCGCCGGGTGACGGTGAGAGTCTCGGCACCGGCCAAGCCGGTCGCCATCGCGATCCGGTTGAACACCTTCGCGGTGAACCAGTTCTGCTCGAGATAGGCCATGGCCCCAGTTTGGCAGAAAGTTCAGCACCGCCGACCCGGGGCCGGCGGTGCTGAGGGTGCTGCCGAAAGGCTCGGAATCAGTACTGGCCGCAGGTGTCCAGGACGGTCCGCATGGTGGCGATCTTGGCCTGGCCCTCGGGGGATTCCTTCCATTCGCGGATCTTCTCGCGCTTCTCGGGGCTGATCTCGCCCTTCTCGGCGCGCTTCTGCTCGGCCTTGGCCTTGCGCTCCTCGACCGGCAGGTTGAGGATTCGCTCGAACTTCGCCATCTTCTCCGGGTTCGCCGCCAGATCAGGCGCGTGCTGCTGCGCGGCCGCCTGGAACTGGGCGTAGCTGCAGGTGGTGTCCAGCAGTCCACCGTGCGGTTGTGCCGATGCGGCGCCGGTGCCGAACAGGAAACCGGCGGCGGTCAGTCCCGCCACGGTCGCGATGAACGGAGTGCGTTTGCCAGCCAAGTCGACGTCCCTTCTCGTTTGTGGACGAGCCACAAGTGTTTTTGTATCACCTAACAAGTTAGCCAACGGCAGCGTTTTACCAGGTAGCGGCGGCAGTCCGGGGTCAAAAACCGCAAGAACCGGCCCGCCGGCGGGTCTTGGCCTCGTCTTCGCGGCAGGGTTTCATGGGGGCATGCAACTCCCCCAGTGGCTGGGCCGCCTGAACCGGTACGTGACCAACCCGATCCAGCGGCGCTGGGCCGGGCGGGCGCCGAGCTTCGGCATCCTCG
>Ga0265293_10004437_pt1 | contig 24727 bp, 24 predicted proteins | sample Munlanlewell138R_FD_192505 | JGI IMG/M metagenome (GOLD analysis project Ga0265293, IMG submission 192505) | Leachate microbial communities from a municipal landfill in Southern Ontario, Canada - Leachate well 138R | ecosystem: Engineered > Solid waste > Landfill > Unclassified | place: Canada...
CCCTGTGCAATCTCATTCTGGAACTTGTTAAAGGTCTTTTGAGCACCGTCACCCTTGGCCTGGATTAGCTCCAGACCGCCGGCGGTGGCGTCAGACATGCTCTTGGCGCTTTCAGTCGCTGTCTTTTGGCGCTCGCTCAGTTGCTGCAAAACGCGATCATGCGCCTGCACATCCTTACCTGCTGCCTTAAGAACCTCACGTTCTTGGCTAAACCGGGCGATCATTTTATCGAGATTATCGATCACGCCCCGCTGACGAGCTTCTTGGGCCGTGGTGAGCTGTGCGTCATGCTGCGCCTGGGTAATGTTCTTTTCCGCAAGTTCCTTTTCCAGTCGAGACGTGGTGTCACGATAGGAAGTGGCTAGCTTCGCCTCCTGGGCCGATAGATTGCGATCAATCCGCGCCATGGCGCTATTTGCCGCTTGCTCTTGTGCGGTCACCCGCGCATCCGAGAGCGTCCGCTCTCCTTTGACAATTTCCTGCTTACGCTCTTCGATCGACGCGCGAATGGACGTCTTGTCTGCTTCAGTGAACCGACGGTAGAAAGCGACGCCGTCAGAGGTCATTTCCATACGACCGCCGCGGTCAAGATCCTTCTCTAGACGAGCTACCTCATTGCGAATTTTCTGATTATTCGTCGTAACCCGCTGAACGTCGTCCGCGGTGATCATCCCTTGACGCAGCCTTTCCGCTGCGGCGGTTGCCTTATCAGTCGCGCTCGTGAATAGGCCGGCAGCGTGCGCAGCCATTCCCAGGCCGACAATGATCATGCCGATTGGTCCGAGGGCGAAATTTATCGCCACGCCGAGTGCGGTCACAGCGGTACGTGCTAGACCCATCGCAACAGCTGCGGTGCGATGAGCGACACTGTTCGCTGTCGTCGCAGCGGTATTGGCGGCGGTCGCTACGCTCAAACGCCCCTTGGCGGCTGTATGAGCGTTGGTTTCGGCCGCAAGGACTCTTTCCATCCTAGTTGCTTCGCGACTCTGCTCCTGCATATCGCGAAGCGCATTATTTGCCCTCCTGGTCGCTTCAGCACGCGCGATGAAGCGATTGGTAATCGGATCACGCGGCGTGGCTGCGCCGGCCGCCATCTGGCGGTACATAGCCTCTTCCTGACGAAGTGCGGCCACGACCTGGTTCTGGCGAACCAAGCGCGCTTCCAGTGCCGCAATACGTTGTCCAATAGCGGCAGTTTCAGCTTGGGAAGCGGCGTGCTGAGCCGCGGCAGCTTGTGCAGTGGCGGCGGCCATTTGGCGAACCGCTACGACATTTCTGTTGTAGGCATCTCCAATTTTAACAATGCCAGCGACGACGCCACCGCCCGCTGCACGAACAGCGTTCATGCCGCTGACCATCCACAGCCAGAAGCTTTTCGCCATCAATCCGGCCATCATGACCGCAATGGTGTTAATCGCCGCGCCGATATACTGGCGGAACTCGATCGCCTTCTTGATTATTTCCGTGAAGCCGCTGACGATAGTGCTGACGGTCTGCCCAAATTCGGCCGCCATCTGCTTGGCGGTATTACCCATCAGCATCGCGTTCAGCTCTTTAAGGCTGTTCACGACACCCTGGAACATACCGTCGTTTTGGCCCAGACCGGTAAATTCGGTGGCGATGAGTGTCAGGTTGGTGCGAACCTGCGCCAGCTGGCCAAACATGGTATTAGCCAGACGTTCGCCGGCGCCGGCATAGGTACGCTGCATCTCATCGAGCATAAGCTTCAGCGCAGGGCCAGCGGCGACTGTACCCTTTGAAATCTCGGCAACAAGATCGCCGATGCTCATGCGGGCCGCGCGCGCCATCAGTTTCAGTGCAGAGGGCACAGCTTCACCAAGCTGCTGCCTCAACTCTTCCATCGAGACGACGCCCTTACCAGCCATCTGCTGGATGGCAATCGCCGCGCGATTGAGGGTATCGGAGCTTCCGCCGAAGGACGACACGGCGTCAACGAGGCCGCGCAGTGACCCATTGGTGGGGTCGATACCCGCGGTCTGGAACTTGACGAACGAGTCCGTTAGCTGTTGTACCGCGAAGCCCGAACTCCGCGCCATGTTGTAGAGATATTCGAGGTTGCTCGCGGCTTCCTTTTCGCGCGCAGCATCCCCCATCTGGGTCGACAGTCCCTTCATCAGCACCGTCAGGCGCTCGACTTCCGCGGACTGCTTGAACAGAGACATAACCCATCCGGTGGAGATGTCATTCAAGGTCAGCATCGCCGAGCGTGCCTGACCAAGAATGACCGTCATGTCCCGGACGCGCGCCATCGGGCTGCGAATGCGAGTACCCAGGCGGTCCATCGCCTGGGTCATCGTTTGAACTTGCTTAGAGCTGGAGTCGATCTGACTTCCGAAATGACGCAGCTGCCCTGTGGCAGTTTTGAGGTTGCCAGTCCACCGACCTGTATCAAGATCCAGGACGACCCTAAGTCTACGATCGGCCATACGCTAACCTCACACTCGTCTCTTTAATTTGACCGAAATCGGCTCTTTAGTTCCTTGAATTTTTCAGCGTCGAAGAACGTCTCGATCACCACTGGACCATCCAATTCGATGCGGAGCGCTTCAAATGTCTTCGCGACACCTTCAGGCGATTGTGCCGCGGCAAGCAGTTGGAGCGTTCTCTGATCCTCTTCCGCGCGTAGGCGGTCGACTTGCTTATTGAATGACCAGAACGCCGCCAGTGGCATCGACATGACGTCTGTGTATGTCATTCCATATGCACGGCAGACCCGCGCGACATAGAAGGGGAGATCAACTTCCTTTAAGCGGTCTCCCCCTCCCCGTTTCCCTCCGCACTCGTTGCGCCCGCTTCATTCACGGCCGAGCTCATCTCGTTCAGCCAGGCGAAGATCCGAAACAGCTTGTCCGTGGGCAGCTCGCCCACCGGGAGCGTCGGGAAGAACTCATGGATGGCGTCACGCATGATTTCGACACTACGAAGCATATCGTCGTCGCCGACATCACTCGACTTTTCGATAATCTTCGCGTGATCCTTTGCGCGCCGCTGCTGGGCGACAAAGGCGTCGACGGTCAGAACCGCCATGGCGTGGCTTTTGCCCTTGTGCTGGATCTTGATGTCAGATTCAGTCGCGGGGAGCTCGTCTAGGTTAAGGAATTTGGGATCGCTCACGAAAATATTCCTGGTTGGCGGGGAGGCTCCCCTCCCCGCTCATTGAGGTGGATTAGGCGTTGATCACCCAAGTGAAGGTATCGGTGATGCTGGCGCCGCCGTTGGAAGCCGTGATCTTGACGGTGAATGGCGATCCGGTTGCCGTGGACGGCGTGCCCGAAATGAGACCCGAGGCCGCGTTGATCGAAAGCCCGGTGGGCAAGCCCGTAGCAGCGTAGCTCGTGGCTCCAGCGAAGTGCGAAGCGACGTTGAAGTTGACGGGCACGTCGACCTGACCAGCGCGATCCGCGATGGCACCGATGAGAGATACGCCACCAGCAGCGGCCGGGTCGCCCATCTCGAACAGATTGCCCGTGTCCAAATTGACGTATCCGCTGAACTCCAGGTTGTAGACGCGCTGGTCGCCCGAGCGATAAGCGAAGCTGAAATCGCCCTTGGCCATCGCCTCATAAACGAGCAGATCGAATTCCTTATCGCTCGCATCCCGCTCATACGGGTGGCAGACAAGCACGCCGGCGAGCGAGCGAAGGGAAGTGCCGGCCGACGCCTTCACAACGAGCTTCTTGGTGGTCGTGCCGACCAGGGTCGATCCGGGAATGACAGTGAGCAGCTTGCTCAGATCACTTTCGGCGAGCGGGACACGCACGACGATCGAGCGACCATTGATCACCTCGTCAACGGCAGTTTCGCCGAACTGGTCCGCGGTAATCTGGTTCACTTCCGTGCCGAATTCGACTTCGACACCGCCCTTGGTCAGGCCGAGGTCAACGCCTTTGAAGAAGACGCTGCACGGTCCCATCTGAAGATTTTCAACATTCGCCATGAAATACTCCTTAATCTCTGCAGAGAATTTTCCTGATAATACCATAGTGCATGTGTATCGTCCACTATGCGTTAGGGTCGAGCGAAGACGACCTTGAACTGGGTCGATGTCTCCACCGTGCCCCCTTCGGAACGCCGATAGGATACCGGATCAGTCATCGGCACCAGCTGGATAAAATAGACATCGTCGACCCATTTGTGGTGCATGGTGATAGCTTCGGCGATTTCCAGAGACCTGTCATATCCCGCCTTGTCGCTTGGATCCCGCACGATCACCTGAAACCGAGTGTCGCGCACCGGGAGTTGTTCCTGGTCGATCGCGTCACCAATCAACGGACCACGCAACATAATCCCTTTCACGGTGTCCGCTGGGATCGTATTGATAAAAATGTCGACACCGATCTCCGCGAGGTTTTCTGAAGCCAGGAGGTCGGCGAGAACCATTAGATGTTTCATCGAAAGATACCACTGAAGGCTTCGTCGAATATCGCGTCGAGTTCCTTCTCGACATCGTCCATCGCGCGCTGAAGATATTCCCGACCAACAGCATGCGACGGGTCTGACGCCTGCTTTGCTGCACTACGCGGCCCGAGATCATAATCGCCTTCGTGCATCTCCCACGCATAATCATCGACATCGACGCCATTCACCACACCGCCAACTTCGACCGTGGTTTCGACACGGTTCGCTGACCCGCGGCGTTCGGTAATCTCGTGCGCGGCTTCCAGGTTCCCCTTGTCGACGGGAGCGTTAGCGATGCTCTCTTCCATCACCTTTTGCGCCGCTTTTCGCTGTTGACGCAAGGCGCGTTTTGTCGTGGTCTCGCCATCACGACTCATCGTGGCCGCCAGCTCTTCGGCTGTCGGTCCTTGAAAGCGCAGACTCACGACACCGACTCCTTCAATGTGCATTTCACCTCGTAGTGATCCAACATCCCTGTGACCCGATAACGAGGCTCAACGAAGCTCACTTCCAAGAGAAGTCCCGATATCGAGATGATGTCGTCGAGAATTGGCATAAAGGACACGGGGAAAAGCAATGTCGCCTGGATAACAGTTTCTTCCGCAACGCCGCGACTGGCAGAGGAGTCAGCACGCACCGCAGTGTCCTCAACCTTCGGCTGTAGATGCACCACAGCACACGGCACCTTGATTGGATTGCCGAATGCGGCCTGACCGAACAGGTCGCGTCCAGTCTTCCGCCTCACATGGCACCAAAGGTTCGGACGAAACATATCAGGCGCCCCTGAAAACGCCGATACGACGATAGATATAGCCGTTAAGCTCCCGATACGCAGCGCGGCACACTGGTAGTTCAAGATAGGGTTTGGTGCTGAACATCATCGAACTTTCGCCGATGGTCTCCGAAATCACCCCGTCACGCCGGCGACTTGCTAACGTGTCGCCTCCAAGCAGCGTGTCAGCCTCGACGATCTGTGCGCGCTTCAGCGCTTTGCGGAAATTTGAAGGAAGATCCTGGAATTCGCTCTGATCGAGAAGAGAGATATTTTTGATAACGCGTCCACAGAAGCGGTCTGCCCCATTCTCGTAACCGGCATACCGCGAGCTATCGCTCCAACCGACCTTGTAGGTGAGTTGAGCGAGGTTTGAGTATGCATGGATGAGCGCAGCGCACTGTGCAGACTTGTCAGAGGTGTCCCATCCAGCGAACATACCGCCAAAACCCTGACGCAGCGCCAGAGCTTCCGGGTAGGTGACAAAGCTGTTCTCCATGACCCCGAGCGGTGAACTACGCTGAATGAGATAAATTTCGCGCTGTTCGACGACACCACCTGGAACTGTGAATGTCACAACAAGTTCGCGGGCGGCGGTCGAAACCGGCGCCACATTATGCTCGCCGGTTATGGTGATCACGATCTTTTTGCTGACGGGATTGGGGTCTACGACGGAACCGCTCGTAACCTCCGCTCCATCTTCGTCAAACAATACCCAGTTAGCGGCGCTAGGGGCAATCTCATTCCCCATTGCGTCCGCTACTGGCACAGTGAGAGTGACCGGCTGCTCTTGCGCATAGACCGCCGCCATGACTGATTACTCAGCCAGCTTCGTCTGAGCGACCAAGATCTCGTTTACCAACTCCGAGATGGACCGACCGCGAACGCCGAGCGGGGTAGCGACTGTGCGCAATCCGCTGATTCCGTCATTGGCAGCGATCGCTTCGAGCTCCTGACGAGAATAGATCACAGGGCCATGTTTGGCTGCAGCTTCCTCTGCCTTCAATCGTGCGGCTTCGAGAGCCGCGGCTTCCTTGGCTGCCTCTTCCGCACGCGCAGCTTCCTCGGCCGCCAGGCGATCGGCTTCGAGAGCAGCTTGCGCTTCAGCAACGGCGGCCTCATCAGTTGCGCTGGTCAACTCTTCGGCAACCTCCATACGCTGCCGATTTGCGGAAATGATCGCCGCTGCAGGACCTTGCGGTTCTCCCGTCTCGGCGTCGACCACACTGATGATCCCACCGATGCGGTTGACCTGCACACGATTAAGATCTTCATCGGAAACGCCGTCGGTGAAGCTAATCCCCTGCCCCCATACGCCGGTAAATCCGACAAACCCTGGCGAGACGATACGAACTTTCATGAACTGCTCCTCAAACAAAAGGGGGCGAGGCATTGAGCCCCGCCCCTTTCTGGGAAACTACCCTTGCGGGGTTTCTATTAGATGTTGGCGATACCCTTGAGGCGGGCCAGCGACTTGGTGCTCTTCAGCGCCAGACCGCAATACCACTTCAGACGGTAACGCTCGCTGTCCTTGTTCTGGACGGTGCCGATCGGCTGCACGCGAATACCCGACTGCGGGCCGCCGTAGATGCCATGCAGGCCGTCAGCTTCATTGAAGCGCGCCGCATAGATCGAACAGGTAGCCGAAGCGTTACCCTGCGTTTCATCACCCGGCAGGAAGTCGTTGACCAGGATCGGGATACCCCGATAGGTCGGGAACGACACGCCGGCGACATTCGGCAGGGTGATGTGTTCCGGCGTGGTGCCGCCCAGCGAACGCATGGTGGAGAAGATCGCGTCCTGCGTACCGCCGCGCATGATCAGCGCATCCGCGCCGAGCGGGATCTTGCGGATCAGCGCGTCCAGCATTTCCAGCGTCAGCGGAGCGCCGTTGGTCGCGGCCGACATGGTCTGGTCCGTGGACACCAGCTTGCGAATGCCGTCAAATTCCTTCGGGGAAGCGGTGGAGTCTCCATTGGCGAGAGTGCGGTGGAACTTGCGACCCAGGCCCTTCGCCTTCGAGGCGATCTGGATGGCCGTCTGGTCGTTCGTGTCCGACATCGTCTCGTCGAGGAAGTTGTCGATATCGACGTCGCCGATCAGAATACGCAGCTTCGCCACGACTTCTTCGAAGGTGGCAGCGCCTTCCTGGACAACTTCATACGGATCGAGGAAGTCACCTTCACTCAGGGTCAGTTCCCGATCGTACATATACGCCTTGCCAACGACGCGCATGAAAGGGAGCAGACCGAACATGCCATCCTTTTCGATGATCTCTTCGATGACACCCTGTTCCAGAACGCTCTGGCTCAGCTTTTCAGCTTCAACTCGCAAAAGAGGCATGTGTTACTCCTACGCAACTCGTACAAAACTAATTTCTCGCCTATCCTAACTCAGATTTAGTGCATAGTAAATAGCACACATGCACTATGCGCAAATTAGGAACGAAGTTTGCGAAGGCCCTCGCGAATCTTCTCCTGACGGGACAGTTCGCCGGACGGGGCCTGACCATCGCTCGTCTTGGAATGAGCGCCAGGCTTAGTCGTCGACTTCAGCAGACTGTCACGATCCGGGTCCGCGTTCACAACCTTCTCGATCGCGGCGTCAAACGAAAGAGGCCGACCCTTCCCGTCGACGTACATGGTCCGATCTTTCTCACCGCGAGGCTTGTCGTAAACGACCGGATTGCCGTCCTCGATCTCGACATGTGCTCCATACAGAACACGCGCCTTGGTCGGGGTCAGCAGAAGCTTTTCGCGAATGAAGTTGGACGCGGAAAATTCCTGACCGACGGTCATCTCATTGAGCCGCGTTTTGAGGGTCTGGGTTTCGCCGCGCTCTGTGTCGAGTTCAGCCTGGAGCGCCTTTTCACGCGCATCCCGCTCTTCGTTCATGAGTTCGCGAATGCGCTCCCAATTGCCTTCAGCTTCAGCTTTGGCTTTCTCAGCCTCCCGCAAGGACGCTTCGACCTCGGCCTGCTTCTTGATTGCTTCACGCGCCTTGGTTGGATCTAGGTCGGCAAACTGATCCTTGGTGCGCTTGGCTTCGGCGATCGCTTCGTCACGCTCGCGACGCAGGCGCTCAAGCTCTTGAGCGTTGGCGCTATCATCAGACTTTTCCTTCGCCTTGGTAGCAGCTTCGGCCGCGTCAGCTTCTTCCTTCGCCTTAGCGGCGGCTTCAGCTGCTTTCTGGGCCTCTAGTTCTTCTGGATCCACAATACACCTTTACTCGAAACGGGTTACCAAATCGCATGCATAATAACACACATGCACATATGTCACAATATAGCGTCAAACGTACCGATACTTTGGGGTTCCAGTGGTCGCGATGATGTAAATAGCGATCCCAGCACCAATCGGTTCATCGTGCACAGGAGAATCGCTTCCGTTGATAGTGACAAAATTTTCGGGTTCCGTGGTCGGCTGTTCCGCTTCGATGGCGAAAGAGATGCTATCCTCTGCCCCCAGGTAAAAACGAACAAACTCGGCGCCGGGAGCGATCTCTTCGAGAGGTTGACCGTTCAGATCTCCCTCCGGGACGGCTTGAAGAACACCCATCCCGACGACGCGATCACGAACATAGTTTCCTGTATCGATAATATTGTAGGCCATTATGTCTCTCCGATTATCCAGCGTCACGCACCCGCCGGCGGAACAGTCCGCCAGCATAGGAGCGTTTTACTACGATCGGCCCGTCACCTTCGATCGGACCCAAACTGTTGGATGCCACCATTCCGATTCCACCAGACGCGGAAATAGCGATCTCTCGATATGAGATGATGCGCCCAAGGTCCGTCAAAGTAGTCTCATAAGTGGTCGCGGTCGCGCCGGATATCGGCGCGCCGTTACGAAGCCACTGACCAGACACTCCGCCTTCAGCATCATCCCAAACACCGGGGGTGGCTGTGAGAATGGATCCCTGAATAACCGACCCGGATATGGACGACGGTGTCACATTGATGGGGTTCGTGACCGGCGCTTCGTCAATCACTTCGAAATCGTGATCTACGAACGGTTCAAGATCTGCGTCATTACCTCCATGAATGGCCAGCCAGTCACCCACCCCCAGATCGGCACCGTCCACGTCAAACAGAACCTCAGTCTGACCCGCTGGGAGCATGACCTCGACGTAGGGTCCGGCCTTTGGGTCGACAGCAAATGCCTGCGGTTCGCTTGGGTCCAGGTCCGCATCGTTAGACGTGGTGACGACCTTCCAGTTACCAGGACCAAGCGCCCTCCCGCTAACTGGGAAGAGCGCTTCGGTCTGGCCTTGGGGAAGAGTGATCTCCATGACTTAATCCTCGTCGGGGATGAAGGCGATGACGACCTTGATGTCGGCGCTGTGGGCGCGGCTTGCCTTGAGCTTCATCTGAGTGACGCCCAGTCCGATCGTCTCAGGCCCCTCCAGACTGAGTTCGATCGGCTCCTCCGGCTCTTCATCGTCGCTTGGGTCGTTGGTGACCGTGATGTTGAGCGTCGCCAGCGTGTCGTTGTTGGCGGCGTCGCGGGCGCGGACCTGAACCACATAGATGTTGTCGCCATTGGCATCGACCGGGTTCTCGAAGTCCTTGGCGGCCATGCCGAGTTTGTTTCCCTCGGTCAGCGAGAAGAGCGCCTGATCTTCACCTCCGACGATCGCCCAGGTCACCGGCTCATCGGCGGTGAGGTCCATGCTGAACGACTGATTTTCCTGTACCGAGGCCGTCGAGGGCGAGGTGATCGTCGGGGCGGTCGTGTCGGCCGCTGCCTCACGCTCATAGGCGCCTGCCGCGCCAGTACCATCATCATGACGGGGGCGGCCGTCGAGGTCGTAGGCGAGGGCCTGGAGCCCAGACGGCACGCGGTCATAGGCCGGATTGGTCTCGCCGGTCAGGTGATAGTCGCCGAGACCCGTCGCGGCCTCACCACCCTTGTTGTTGACGAATGCGAGCGCGGTGCCGACAACCGTCGACGGCTCCAGATAATCGCCCAGCCAACTGCCAGCAGAGGGTGTCTGACTGCCCTGCGTCGAGGCGCCGATCGCGTTGCCCTTGAAGCCGACCCCAAAACGGGTGTGCCAGTTGCCGACCTTGCCGGTGCCCGCCCCGGGCTGATCGAACAGGTCGCCCTTGACGTTATACTGATGGAAGGCGTTGAACCGGACGGTCGCAACCTTCCTGGCCACCGCCTTGTCATTGTAGGCGATGTTGATACGACCAGCCAGGTCGGTGCCGGGCACGGTGTTGTGCATCACCACAATGTTGTCGACGGTGTTCATGGCGCTGTCGGCGCTGATCTGCAGCGCCGGGGCCGCTGTTGCGTTGGCTCGCTCGACGATGTTCTGGACGATGGCCGCGCCGCGTGCGTAATCCTGAGAATAAGCGATGCGCGACGACGCCCTCACGTCGAGTAGACGGTTATTGGCGATCACCATACCGTCCGACGGGTCGACCAGCGTGTAGCTGGCCAGATTATACTCGTCGAAGTATCCGCGCCGGAAGTCACAGCCGATCGTCGCACCGATCACCGCCACACGGAAGTTGACGGTCGAATCGTGGCAGACGCAGCCTAGCGCCATTGCTGCCTGCGTATTGGTGGTGACGTAGCTACTCCAGAACGGCGATTGATTGCCGCTCGACAGACCGCTGAAGGTGACGTTGCGCCAATAGGCGAGCCCCTGGCAGTAGTTGATCGCCGTTGTGCCTCCGTTGTAGCTCAGCGTGATCCCATCATAGACGATAACTTTGTCGTTGGTGTTCGATCCGCCGTCGAGCGTGAAGGCACCCTGCTGGGCGATGTCGACCGCCCATCGCAGCATTGACGCCGTTTGCCGGGTCGCAGTCAGCGACATGCTGGCGACGCCGGTGTTGAGCGGGTCTTGCTCGATCGTCGTCAGGCAGTTGCCGGCCGCGACGTTGAACGTCGCGGTGGGGACATGCGCGACCGCGCCGCCCGCGCCGTCATCCATCAGGCGAATGGTGCCGCCGGAGTGATCGTTGTGGCCGCGATTGGTGTTATTCCAGGCGACGATCGCGACCAGCGCGGCGTTAATCGTCGGGAATGGTGCCGCGCGCGCGGTTGTCGGATTGTCGGAAACGGCGCCGCCGGTCGCGCCTTCCTTCACATAGGCATATGCACCGCCATAGCTGCCGGTGCGGTCGTTGAAGACGCGGAGCAGGGTCTGCGCCTGCGCGGTCGGCCAAGCGATACCATCGGCCGCGAGGTCGAGCACCGCCGAGGCGTCGCCGATCCACGGATAGACCTTGGCATTGACGTTGAACAAGGCGCCGGCATTGAGCGCGGCGAGCGGGATCGCTGCCTTGTACGCCTCGACGATGTGGCCCTTGGTCTGGATCTCCGAAAGCGTCGGCGTCGATGCAGTCTGCGTCGCGGCGGTGTTGGTGCCGTCGGACGCGCTATATTCGATCCGCGCCACCTGCCGACCGAGCATTGCGTGCTTGTGATAGGCCACCGCCTCGATCGCGAAGCTACTGCCGGTCGCCCGCTCGTGCGGGACGTTCAGCCACGCGAACAGCGGCTTGGGATAGGCGAGCGTCGAATCGTTGGTGATCGTTGCGGGCGCCCCGGCGTTCGCGCCGGTATAGGCGCCGGCCGCGACATCAACCGCCGTGATCGTCGACCCGGCATAGACATCGTCATCGAGCGAGAAGCGGATGCGCACGTCATCGCCGACCGCATCGATCATCGTCGTGGATTCGTTCGGGTACTGACGCCGCAGCACCGTGCCGCCGCTGATGGTACGAGTCCGCGTCACCGCGCCCGTTGCATCGTAGCCGGGGTCTTCAACGGTCAGCGTGACCTTGGAGGCGTCGAAGGTGCCGCCGGCCGCGAGGCCCTTGAAGACGATCTCGGCGATCCAGCCATTGCCGTGGATACCATAGCCCAAGCCGTCCGGGTCGAGCAGCGTGGCATTTCGGACAGTGAGGGAGATCGGGTCTCCCGTAATCTCGCCGCCTGGCTCTGCTTCAGAGAGCAGGGTTTGCGCGCCGTAAGACACCCCTGGCTCAGCCAGGAGCTGACCTTCGATATCCGCAATAAATGCTTCCCTAGAAGCGTCGGCCTTGTCAACCACTTGATAGACCTGGAAGTTCTCTGCGTTCCGGGAGAACGTGCCGCGAAGGTTGTTCTCGTACAGCTGTTCAGAAGGCGGGGTCGGCCAATAAGACAGGGTCTTATTGTCCTCGTCGAATAGGATGCCGCCGTCGATGGCCTCCACAGATTGCACGATATTTTTACGAGCGCGCACAATACAGCCAACTCCGGCCGAGATTTTCGGCGCGATCCCCACTTGGCCGAAGCCGTCCTTTGGTGGCAGCTGGTCAGGTCCGACAAACGTATTATACTCGCAATAGTCGTTATCGCCGCGCGTATTCATATGCGCGTAGGCAGTCGAACATCCGACAATGTTGTTGATCGTCACAAGCGAAGATAGCTTGGTCGCGCTGCTGTTCGAGTTGATATAAAACGACAGGCCGGTGACCCAGCGAGAATATGCGCCGCCGTTCAGCTCATCAACCCCGTCGATATACCGAACGCCGGACGCCAATATTCTGTTGTTTGCCAAGACCAAGTGCTGGGTTGCGCCCTCGAAGTCGGCGGTTCTGACCTGTACGAAGTCAGTATGAGGCCCCCTGCCAGGGCCATACTCATCCATGATGTCTAGATTATCGCGGTATGTATTATTCGCGATGTAGGCATGACAGTTATCTGTATAGAACACACCATGACGGTACGACGCTGAGCCTGTCCCGATGCCGTGCGCGTCAGCCTTGCCCGCCCTGAAGTCGTTATTAACGCTCCAGAAACTCAGGATAGAGGTGGCGTCGATCGCGTTCTCGTACCCCCAGAACTGGCAACCATCGACCATAAAAAACTCGGCATGGAAGCATCGCACAGGGAATATAGCCTTGCGGTGATCGGCGTGTGATCTTCCCGCATTCCACATGAACCCGAAGCGGTTATTTCGGAGAATGAATACCGTGAATATGGGAGAACTCGCATGCGAGTTCAGCCTGATTTGATCGCCGTAAGAGGCCTCCGGGTCTTTCTCGCGAGAAAGCAACGTGTTGCGCCATTCGATACCCCGCATCCCCGCAGCATGGAATTGCGACTGGACGACCGGGTCATGTCCCTCGTCAGGCTCGATCAGCAATCCGCCACCATTAAATGGCCTGAAGTCTCTGGGCTCGACGATCGCGCGATCATCCGCTGACCATGCAGCCTCCTGCAAGCGGATGCGGTGCCACTCCCCATCGGCGGGGGTAATGGCGTACAGGGCGTCCCTCAGTGCATATATGTCGGTAACGGCGACGTCTGTGACGAAAGACTGGCCTTGGTATCCTGCCCAAGGAACGATCGGATATTTCGTGGCCTTGTAGCGCAAGTACGCCTCGGTCGACACCAGGCTGAGGATGCCGTCGGCCGGCTTGTCTTCTGCCGAAGTGATCGGGATCGAGAAAGCAGTCGCATGGGGGCTGTTCCCAGCATCGCCGGTCTGGACGATGTTGAAGTCCGCCGTCGCGCCCACCATCGCGATCAGCAGAGGCGTGTCCGAGTGAGCGAGCCACTTACCTCCCTGACGATCCACAATCTGAAAATATTCGGCGGCCGAGCCGGTCAGGCTTAAGGCGGCCGTGCCGTGCGCGTTGATCTTCCCGATCAGCTTGCTGCCAGGATTGCGCTCATAGATCGTGGCGAGCGGCGCCCCAATGTCGTTCTCAAGATCGGCATCGGGAAAATCAACGGCCGCCAGCATCTCGCCAGCGATGTGGTTGAGTGCGGCGTTGGCGTCCGCTCCGCGAGTGATGGTAATGAAGCCCTGGGTAACCTCAACCTCTACAGCGGTGGCGTTCTCGAAGAACGTGTCACGAGCGATTATCGCGCCGCTGCCGTCCATACGCTGGTTGGCGGCGATCGCACCGGGAGCAGTCGCTTCTGCGCGCAACGTGCCTCCCAATGCGCCGTCATAAAGGCGATACCCGTTGGTCGCGACTGATGTCGCGTTATCGCCGAAAGCGAGGATAATATTGTAAATCCCGTTGGGAAGGTCGATGCGAGCGCCGGAGTTCGAGGAGGATATGTTCCACATCGAAGCGAGGCGTGGGTCAACCGTGGGGCTGCGGTCGAAGGCGTTGACGCCTGAGCCAATGCTGCCGAACGTGAGGCCGCCGCGCTCGGTCGGGTAAACGTCGCGATCTTCAGCAGTGTCAGGCCGGGCCGCGTAGGTGGCGCCCTCCGGGTCGACGCGATAGCCGTGGTTCTTTCGGAAGCTGATCTGGAAGTTCATTGGGTCTTACCCCTGTCGGTTTTCTTTACAGACTGAAATTCAACCGAAGCGTGCGCCGCCGAAACGTGCGGTTGGCGCAAAAATTGCTTGGCAGAGGTCTGGGTCTTGGTTGGGAGGAATGAATGCGATTTATCTTGGCTGCTCTCGCACTGGTGTGCGCGGTGCCGGCGCAGGCTGCTGTCAACTGGACGAACACGGAGAGGGGTACGTTCCAGGCGGACGATTTCTGGTATCTCGACTCTGGGGTCAGAGAAATCACAATGGTCGAATTGAGATTGACCAGCGACCCCTTGGGAGCGACGGCGTTCCTTCGCGGTCCGTCGACCGTGGTAATGACCCCGAGCTATAAATGGGATGGCACCAACGCCGTCAATCACTGGCTCCGCGATGATGAGGTCGTCTACACCGTTCTGAATAACGAACCGGATTACGTCCGCGTTTCTTACTACCTGCCGCGCAGCATGGGGCCTTGCGGCCCCGCAATTAGCGTAGGCGCTTTCTGTGGGGATGCCGCCCGTGTGGACATCAACAGCCTGGCATTCGGCATCAACGGAGGTTCTGGCCCCGTTGATTATAAACTCACAGTGACGAGCTTTACCGCCGTCCCCGAGCCGGCGACCTGGGCGATGATGATCGTCGGCTTCGGGATGCTGGGTGCGCGCCTGCGCCTTAAGCAAGCTCAGAGGGGCCATCACGCAGCTGCCTCCGACTTGTTGTTCTGACCCTGGTTATTCTGGTGATTTGGGAGGCCCGGCTTTTGATCGGGCCGCCCTGCCGTCACAGGGTCGACTTCAATCTCCAGCCACTCGTCTTCGATTTCCTTTTCGATCTTCGCACGCTCGCTTTCGCCGAGCTGCGGAAACATCTTCGCGACCATGCGTCGCATATGCTCCTGACGAAGCGATCGCGGCGCACCCATCAGGGACAGGCGCTGAGCGGTATCGAACTCGTCAGCCAGGTTGCGAACATCAAAAGTGGCCGGATACGTCGCGTATTTCTTCGTATCCTCAAGCTCCTTGGTGTCCCCATTCCAAGCCATGATGAGACGGACCAGGTTATGCTCTGCGAGCTCAAGAGACTGCGCCTTGGATACGAGCATCGCGTTCAGGCGTTCGAAGTCGTACGCCTTCGCGACACCGGATGAGTTGTCGATGCCGAGCGCATTGTCCTGCTTGGTGCGCTCACCGGCCATGCCGATCGAGTGATAAATCTCACTGATGATCGTGCTGATCGTCGAAGTGACCAGGCCGGCCTGCTTGGGATCCGGTGAAATATATGACGGGGCCGCCGAACCCTCAGCGTTGTAGGCGAAGATCCTCTTCGTCCCCATCTCGTAGAGTGCAGTGTACGTCGCGCGACTGCCGTCATTGTCGTCCGCATCGTCAGACTCATCCCCAGACGGAAGGAGGCCCTGGAATGGGATGACTAGCTGACTGAACGTCTGGTCCTGAATGATCGCGTCAAGATTGGAGAGGTAGTTCGCACAAGCGCGGTCGAGATATGCAACATCCTCGATCAGCGCGGGAGCCGTGTAGAGTGAGTCCGTGATGACATGATCGCTGAAGAAAACCGGAACCAGGCCAAGCTTGTGCGTGTCGCTCGATTCAAGCGTCGCTCGCTTCGGCCCACCCTTCCCATCCTGAACGACGTTGATTAGCGCCCAGAAGTCTTTGGTCCATAGCCTGTAGCGAACCCGCTCAGCACCGGTGGCGGTGAGTGGATTTCCGTCGTCTCGCGCAATCTCGGCGAGTAGGATCCAGTTAAGCTCGCCGTCATCATCATAAGCGAAATCAAGAACATTGAGAGGCGAGACCACATAGGCGTAAATCCGTTCCTTGGAACCCTTGCGTTCAGCGACAGAGGCCACCGCCTCGGAATAATTATTGTCGACGACAACAGCGACACGGCCGAATGTGGAATTCTTCGCAGAAATCGTTTCGATGAGATTTTCGATCGGTCCCTTGGAGAGGGTGGCGTTCTTCCAGAAACGCTTCACTTCCTCGGGGGCGTCCGTCGAGCGCTCGACGATCCCCTTCAAAACATATTTGTTCACCAGGTTGACGACTTCGCGGGTATGCGGGAAGCGAAACGCGCGCTTCTTTCGATCGCGGAATTCCTTCGGGCCTTCCTTAGACCCGCGGAACAGGTTCTTTTCAAACCACTTTCGACCGCCCTTGAACGTGTCCTGCAGAAACGTCCAGTGCTCGATGTTCGACGCATACTCCGGGTGCCGGCGTTCAACCATCTTCAGAAGGTCGCCGGACGCAGCTGATTGGAGTTGTTCAAGCGTCAGATTCATACGGCCCAGTATACCCTTAACGGATGTGCATGTATATCATTATCTATGCACTTAGATCGAGATGCCGACGGGGACGCTGTAGCGCTTACCGTAGATGTAATGGATCGGGTAGCCGAGTGCGTCAGCCATATGTTCCGCGCCCTGGGATTTATCGACGATCGGCGTACCAGGCTTGTAGATCGTCTGCTCCATGCTCTCGATCAGGTGACGGCATTTCTCGTCGACAAACAGGCGTACGGTGCCATCCGCGGATCGGAACATAGAATTCACCGCAGCGACGCGATCGGCAACCAGAGGGTGCTTCTTCGGGTAGATGAGTTTGCGGTAACCCTTCTCACGAAACACATCGAGATCGTTCTCGCCGCGCGATGAGGCACGGTTCGCGCCGGCGGGGTCGGGGTAGATCGAAATGGATTTCTTGTATTTGAAATACCTGCGGTCGAGTTCGTCGGCGACCTCCGCAGTGTTCGATCCTGGGAAATAGATTTCGTCGACGATCCACACTTCGCCGTTAGGCTGCTGCTGCATGATCACCGAGCTCATAGGATCGACGTTAAAGTCCTGACCGACAATGATCGGCAGACGCGGATTGAACGGATATTTGCCGACGTTGGCGTTACGATCGAAGGCGTAATAGACGCGGCCCGACATGCTCTCGAACGACGCCTCGAACTCCTGGCGGAAGGTGCGCGGGTCGAGGTTCTTGCGCGCCGCAGCGATTTCGCTGGGCGGGAAGAAGGGTGATGTGATCGTCTTGAACTGCCAGCTGAACCATTTGAAGTCGCGGCGGTTACGCGCGATCTGGCCGTTGCGCCAGAGCTGATAGAAATGGTTGAAGCTCTTGGGCGTGCCGATGATAAAGGCTTTGCCCTTGGTGGTCGTCAGGGTCGGGTAGAGCACCTCGCCCCAGACATTCGGACGGAAGTCCTGGAACTCGTCGAGCACGAGGAAATCAACACCGCGACCGCGCAGGGTATCGGGGCGATCGGCGCCCTTGAGCTGGATCTTGACGCCGTTGATCAGGCGAATCTCAAGCCGGCTTTCGTGAGTTTTCTTGACCCAGGCCGCGGGGATGTTGCTCAGCAACTCATCCCACATGAGCTCTCGCGCCATCGCGAAGGTCGGCGCGACGTACCAGATCAGCTTGTTGCCCTTGCCGCGTGCGGCTCTCAGGATCTCAGCTCTGGCGAGCGTGGTTTTCCCGAAGCGGCGACCGGCGCAGACGACCCGGAAGCGGGAGGGGTTACGAAAGACCTCGGCCTGGCCGGAATGCAGCTTGATGTGAATTTTCGGGATGGCGAACACGAGGATCAGTCCTCGTCTTCGTCGATGGTCTCCTGGTAGTCCGCCTCGTTCGCGTCACGCATCGTGTCGATTTCGTCAGGAGAATACTCGCCGATGTTGAGATCCGGGAGCTCTTCCTCTTCGTCCATGAGCTTGGCGATATCGAGGATATCCCAGAGTTCGCGACGTCCGGTTGCGACGATGGCCATCGCGTTCTTGAGCGTCAGCATGTCGGCGTTGACCAGCGGCAGAGACCCGGAGCTGGCGGCTTCCGAAACTTTCTTGACCGCAAGCTGGGTCAGCACCTTGATGTACTTGGCATGGTCTTCACGGACCTTCTGGGCATCCGCCACTCGCCGGGCGTGCTCGGCGCGAGCTGCGTCCTCGACCTCGGACTTCACCTCGGGGAGCCGGGAGTCCCGCGTCGCTCCGCGGGTGCGGAGCCCTTCGCGGATCGCCTGGGGCGAAACCCCAAACTGCTCAGCCATCTCCTTAACCGTCTTCTCACCGCGCTCGTACAGCGTCACCACCGTAGCCCATTCCACCGATGTGAGACGCTTAGCCATACTCGAAAACGCAAACCTTGAACCCGTGAATGTTTATCAATCTACATGCACTTGCGGGATATGTCAACGATGGGAGGGTTTAAGCTCACCGCAGGGGTAGCTTTGCTGCTCACCGCGAGGTGGTTTTGATGCTCACCGCGAGGGTTCAGATTGGGTGTAGGATGATCCGATGAGTTACGACACTTTTTTCATGTCTATGTATATACTGAACGTAGTGAAGTATATTAAATCTAAGATTCTAAAATTAGAAATTATAACTCCTCTCACGCGCGCGTACGCATACGCGAGCGCCTCGCGCGGGCGGCGACGCACGCGCGCTAGGGGGTTCAGACTTTCTCCGGTGAGCGCATCAGCGGTCTGATCAGCTTCATGCCGAGCTCGGTGATCGCGTACAGCCGCATGGCCTGACCGCGGCGAGCTTCCCTCCCCTGCTCCTCGACGAGACCGTGCGCGGCGAGGTGTCGCATCGTGCAGAGCGTGGCACCCCGCGTCGTCCCAGGTGCGACGGCATCGCGGATCTGCAGGATGTCGAGCAGCGACCCGTCGGTGTTCCGCTTGAGCAGCAGCTTGAGCACGGCGACCTGCTTGCTGGTCATCCGCAGAGGCTGGGTCTTGGGTGGGAGTTTCATCACGGCACAATCACCAGCGGCTTGTCGGTGGGTTGGTTGTCGAACCAGGCCAGTGGGATCGACGGTGGTAATTTCCGTCCGACGTCGGGGTTGGTGTAAATCCCGTACAGCGGCGAGGCGAGTACCATCTGCTGGAGGTTGTGGATCAGATCCCGGAAGCTCATCGCCGCGACCCGGCGCTCGCCGGCGCCGCCCAGCGACTTGCCGGTTTTCTCCAGCGCCGAGTGCCGGTAATAAAACTCCCGAACAGCCTTCTCGACTGCGGCGCGACCGTGCTCCGGCAACCCCGACCATTCCTCGATGATCGCCTCCAGATCGGCAGGATCGCTGACGAACATGCCCCGGAAGAACTTGATCCCGATGTCGTATTTCGCCGACCGCATGGGCTTGACGAACTGGAAGCCGGCGCGGTGGGCGAACTGGTTGTATTTCGACATCGACGACTGGATTTCGAGGAACCGCTTGCCCTCCATGCGGCTCGCAATGTTGGCGAAGCGGTAGGCCAGCCCAGCGCCGCGGTACATCGTGTCGACGACGACGCGCGCCACCACCGAGAGGTTGGCGTTGATCCATTTCATCCGGTACTGGTTGGTGATCCGATTATCCTTCCCGGTCGGCCTAAGTTTCGGAAAAACCTGATGTCTTTCCTTCAGCAGCAGCTTCGGCGAGGCCATCACCAGGCAGCCGATAACCTCGTCTTCGAGCATCAGCCGGAAGTGGTGACTACCCGCTGGCAGCGACCCGGATTGCTTGTAGTGGAGGGCTTCGAGCAGGCGCCAGTCAACGATCGTGCCGCGCTCAACCCGCATGTTGTCGAGCAGCGACAGCTTCGGCGCTGGCGACGCGTCCCGGCGGATTTCCCAGGGCTCCTCAAGCTGCGATGCGGCGGTCATCGATGGTGATCCGATCGTGAAAACGCTTGGTGATGAACAGGCTGGGAGAAAGTTCTTGCACAAGGTCTGCATGTGTAGTAGCTAGCACAAGAACCTTTGAAAACGACCTTGCAACCTTTTGAAGATTGAACGCCAAAACCTTCGCTGTGACCCGATCCAAAACCGCTCCAAACTCATCCGCAACCCAAACGTCCGCATCCTCCTCGATCAACTTAGCAATCCGAAACCGATACTTCTGACCGTCTGACAATTCCTGTGGCTTCCGAATGTAGAGATACGCATCCGACAGACCTGCAATCGACAGCAACCTGATCGCTTCCGCCATGCTTCCCTGACCCAACTGATCAATAATCGGCTTGTCCTCAAACTCGACCTGATCGATATTCGCAACCTTCATCCTCGTCGCCAAACCGGCAGATATTTCACGCAAAAGCACTGATTTCCCCGCACCAGACTGCCCATTGATGTAGACCACGTCGCCAGGGTTTATCTCGACTTCCAGATTGTCCAGAACCGTCCATTCGCGATCCTCAAGACCGAGCCCGAACGCCTCCGCAACCTTGATAACCCGATCAGAGCGCTCGGTGCGCGTCGAGAAGGATTTATTGAGCTTTAGTTTCATTTTGTCACTCTTCCATGAAGTCCCCGTAGGGATCCAAAGCAATTCGCTGCATCTCTGCCTGAGCAAGAGCCAGTCCTCCCAAGAACAGAGCTAGCTGTTCTACTGCACCATGACTGATCATCGTCGATGTCCCACGCATCGTCAGATCGCCCTCGTCGACACCGGCGACCATGACGAAATCGCGCAGCTGCCCCTCGCGCACCGCTGACCGAATCTCGTCGAGAAACTCCAGCGTGTTATGCCGATTGATGTCCTGCTCCTGGGTCCGTGAATGCACCGGCTCGCGGGTGTGGATATGCACCGCGTTGGGAACCACCTCGACGCTGTCTATGGCGCGTTCGTCATCCGCGACCTCGTACCCCTCGGTGAGCTCATCGAGCTCCTCCGTGGACGCAACGGCAACATAGAGGCGCTGGTCAGGACCAGGCTGAAGGATCGCGGTGAGCTCTTCCATCAGCTCGATCATGCGCTCATGCTGCTCGGGGGTTAGCTCAACGTCCATTGAGCCACTCCACCCAGGCGTCGGCACCCGTCAGGCCGGTCTCAGCTTCGATCTCGGCTGCAAACGCTCGGAACAGACGCTCATGCTTGACCGGGATCGCCTTGAAGCCCAGTACCTTGACCAGCGGCGAGACGTCACCGTCCGCCTCCTCGACCTTGCGCTTGGTCTCGGCGTCCTGCTCGTCAATCTCGGCATCGAGATCGTCCGCCAGCGCGTCGGCATTGAAGCCGCCAAGATCCTCGGTGAGGAAGTCGAGCTCGTGGAGATCGAGCCCCAGCGCGTCGAGCGAGACGTCATTCTCCATCGACAGGCGCTGCAGCTCCTCGGCCATGAAGGCGCTGTCATAATCGTTGGAGGCTGTCTTGTTGTGCGCGATCCGCGCAGCGTCCGCCTGGTTCTTCGAGAGATGCTTGGCCCAGCGCACCGGGATCGAGCGCGCCTGACCCAGTTCGCACAGGGCCTGGAACCGACCATGGCCGGCGATGATCACGCCTTCCTTGTCGACGATCAGCGGGTCGAACAGCCCAAATTCGCTGATCGAACGCTTGAGCTTGTCGACCTGCTCGCGGCTGTGAACCTTGGTGTTGCGGGCATAGGGCTTGATCTTGTCCGCCGGCCACCATTCGATGCCCAGCTTGGTCAGATCGTAAGGATCCATCTCTACTGTGGGTGTTTCGTCTACCATGCGCTTAATCTCCAAAGATCTCGTCGACACCCTGCGGGTCGTCGAGCTCAAATTCCTCGCCGGCGCCACAGCCGGCACAGATCCGCGGCTTGAACTTGTTCTTGCACTGCGAGCATTCGTCGAAATTCCAATGCGCGTAGCGGGAGCCCTCATCGTCCGGTGAATCAATCATCGTCGGCTCCCAGAATGTGAACCAGCGCGTCGCCGGCGTTGGAGAGGTCGTCCGACGTGTTGAAGCCCTGAGACCGGATGACATCGAGAACGCGCTCACGGACGCGCGCTGCGTCATTCAGCGTGCATTTGAAGCGAAGGATCTCATGGGTCTTGGCAGGACGCGTCTGAGACGCGTCGGCATCAGGGTCGGTATCGATATCCGCATCGGCATCAAGGTCGAGGTCGTCGACATCGACCGCCAGCGAGTCGACGATGCTGGCAATATCCTCATCCGACCAGGGCATGATGTCCGCGATCTCGGAGCTGTCGAGGCTGTTGAGGAGCTCGGCGAGGCGCATCGTGTCGTCGACACCGTAGCGCGCATTGTCGATCAGGCTGATCTCGCGCGCGCGCTCGTCTGAAATGCGACCGAGGTTGATGGTTGGCACATTTGCCATTCCGAGCTCGACCGCTTGCTCGACCCGATGCTGGCCGCCGAGCGATTGCAGCGTCCCGTCATCGAGTTCGCGCACCAGCACCGGCTTGAACATGCCGAGCCTGGCGATCGAGTTTTTGAGCTTTTCCTCATTTTCGTGGGTGACGACATTGACGTTCCAAGGGTTCGGAACGATGGCCGTCGGATCTACCTCAACATAACGCATACACTACGCCTACAACAACAATTTACACCCTTTCAGTATAGGACAAAAAGCCTCTAAGGTCCACGAAAACTTGCCTTGAAATGGTAATACGGTTTAGTGCATACCGTTACACACACAACCTAGACAACCTTGCCTTGAAACGGTAATATGAGCGCAATGAGTAAGACAGCACAGTTGATCGTGAACCCGGTCGTCGCAGAGGTGCGCGGCGTCGATGACGTGACCCGTCTCGCGCTTTCGAACGCGATGGGATATGTCGTCGACGGGTTCGAACACACCTCGGCGGGCCAGAGTGGTTGGGATGGGCGCTCGACGCTCTACGACTGGCGTACCAACCGCTTCCCGGCGGGTTTCGCTGTTACCGCCCAGGGCATTCTTCGATCCGCCGGCTTCCAGATCCAGCTGATCCGCAAGCCGCTGCCCGAGCCGCTTGGGCCGTTGCCGACCCAGGAAAAACCCCTGGTTGACGAATTCGGACCCGATGATCGCTATGATTATCAGTTCAAGGCGGTCTCGCTGCTGGAGAAGCACGGCTCGTACATCGCACGCTGCGCGACTGGCGCCGGTAAATCCCGACTTGCTCGCCTGTGTATCAAGCGCATCGGTCGTAAGACGCTGTTTCTGACGACGCGCACCGTGCTGCTCTACCAGATGGGCGAAGCGCTGGTGAAGTCGGGTTTCAAGATCTCCTATGTCGGCGACAGCGAATGGGATACATCCGGCGATGTCGTGCTCGGCATGACGCAGACCCTGTCTGATCGTCTGACCGACGACCCCAAGATCGACTCGTTCAAGATGTCACACAGCGAGGTCGACGCTGCGCGCGAGCGTTGGAAGCGTCGCCGCGACGAGGCGATCGATTTCCTGAAGGAGATCGAGTTCGTGATCGGCGAGGAAGCGCACGAGGCTGGCGGTCAGGGCTATTTCCAGACCCTCAAGCACTGCCGTCGCGCGCCTTACCGTCTGGCGCTGACCGCGACCCCGATGATGCGCGACGGCGAATCCAACATGCGACTGGTCGGTATGTTCGGACCAATCCGGCTCGATGTCAGCGAGGAGATGCTGATTGACCGCGGTATCCTCGCGCAACCTGTCTTCAAGTTCGTCGAAACGGAAGCTCCGCCGACGCTCAAGCGCAGCTCGGCCTGGCAGAAGGCGGAAGAGCTCGGCATCGTCAAGAATGTCTCGCGCAACAAACTCATTGCTGCTGAAGCAATTCGTGCGGTGCGATGGGGGCTGCCGGTGATGATTCTGGTCAAACGCCGAGCACACGGCGAAGTGCTCAAATCGATGATCTCGCGCATCTTGAGCAGTCGCGTCGATTACATCTTCGGCGATTCCAACAAGGTGAAGCGCGACAAAGCGCTCGCAGATCTCAAAAGCGGCGCACTCCAGGTTCTGATCGGCTCGACCATTCTCGATGTCGGTGTTGACGTGCCGGCGGTCGGCATGCTGATCCTCGCCGGCGGCGGCAAAGCCGAGGTTGCGCACCGTCAGCGTATCGGCCGCGGCCTGCGCGCCAAGCAATTCGGTCCAAACATCTGTTTCGTGCTCGATTTCATCGATCGCGCCAACCGACACCTGCTTGGTCATTCCAAGCAGCGACGCGCGATTGTCGAACAGACCCAGGGCTTCAGTCGCGGAATCCTCAAGAAAGGCGAGGATTTCGATTTTGCGGGGCTGGGTTTCCAGCGCCCTGCCCTCGCTGCTTGAGATTCATATGAACCTGCCGATCGACCTTCCGCTCAAAACCGTGAGCACCAAAGTCTCCGTCAAGGCGTGGGACCAGGCGCATGTGTTCGCCAAGGAATATGAGGTGCGGATCTCCGATGTGCTTTCGGCATGCCTGCTGCATATGCCGCCCGAGAAGCTGCGCGAGATCCTGCAGCGCCAGGCCGAGGTACTCGACTCCCTGCCCAAGGTCGTCCGCGGCGTGATGCGCCACGCCCCGACCCT
>Ga0265293_10004438_pt1 | contig 24720 bp, 26 predicted proteins | sample Munlanlewell138R_FD_192505 | JGI IMG/M metagenome (GOLD analysis project Ga0265293, IMG submission 192505) | Leachate microbial communities from a municipal landfill in Southern Ontario, Canada - Leachate well 138R | ecosystem: Engineered > Solid waste > Landfill > Unclassified | place: Canada...
TAAAATTAAAGTGATTAAAAGGGTAATTAGACTAACTTTAAGAAGAGAGATTTTTTTGAAAAGAAGTAAAAGACAAAAAACAGACAAAGGAAGAACTGATAAAAAAACCCAATACATATTCATATAAACATGATATATGATCAAAGATGAAGTATAAATAGGAAAATTTTAAATTAAAGTAAAATGATTAAATTAGTAGAAATAAAAAATAAATGTTAGTATATAAAACATATGAATCAAATAGATGAAAAATGTCCAAAATGTGGAGCGGCTTTAGGAGAAATTACAGTAACAGCTACTGGGAGAAAATTACAGCGATGTAGTACTGGGTCATGGAATCCTGAAACACATAAAAATGAAGGTTGTGAATATGTAAAATGGTTGGAAGTTGAACCTCAAGAATTAGATGAAAAATGTCCAAAATGTGGAGCGGCTTTAATATTACAAGTAACTCGATTTGGTAAAAAAATGAAAAAATGTAGTGCTGGTTCTTGGGATAAAGAGGCTAAAAAAGCAATTGGGTGTGATTATGTTGAGTGGATAAATGGAACTTCAGAAAATTTAGATGAAAAATGTCCAAAATGTGGAGAAAAATTAGTTTTATTTACTACTGCTAATGGGAAAAGAATGAAAAAATGTTCAACATCTGGTTGGGACCGAGAAGCTAAAAAAGCGACTGGATGTGATTATGTTTTATGGTTAAAGGCAGGACAAACAGTTTCAGACAACGGTGAAGAATTTTTACCACCAGAAGAATAATTTGATTACATCCCTAAATAAGTTAGGAGTTTAAACATCAAGATGGCTGGCCAAAAAATTGATTTTCCTATTCCAATTAAAACCATCCCAAAACTAGTAGCGTGGGATAAAAAATAAAAAAGAGCTCCGATAACTCCTAAACCATAAATAGCGCCAGAACTGCCGTTATTATGACAATTATATTTTTTACTAGTGGTTTTTTTAGAAAAACAACTATTTTCTTTATTTTCTTTTTTCATAATAATATTTTAACAAAAATATTATAAATTATTTTTTTAGGGTCTAATGAAGTTAACTAAAAATACTATTAAAAAGATACCAATTGAATTTAGAATAAAGGAAATAAAAGCAAATTTAAAAGTATTCATTTTTGAAAAACTGAATAAACTTATGCCAATTTCATCAGGAAGTGGTGAAGCTATAATTAAGGCTCCAATTAAAGGAAGTGTCCAACTAAAATATTTTGAATGGAATAGTTTTTTAAGATGATTTTTACGATCAATATGATTATAAATATCTTTGATTTCGTTAGATAAATTATCTTTGATTAAATTAAAAATTAACAAATCACCAACTACTGCCCCAAAACCAGCAATTAATCCAATTTCAATTGGAGATAATGTTTTAGCTAAAAGAATAAGAACAAGACTGCTCGTAGCTGCAGTAAACATGGAAACAAAAAAAATTCCAGCAACAAAGGCTCCAAGATAACCAAAATTACCAAGATTGAGAATAAAAGAATGAAAAGATTCAATTTTGGAAATAAAAATAACTAAAATAATACTAAAAAACACAATAGTTAAATTTTTATATTTCCAACGAGGTCTTTTAAAAATAGCCATTAAATAATTTTACATTATATGTTTAGTTAAATTTCACTTTTGACCCAAAAACTTTAGTATTAAATTATTAACTATTTAATTTTGGACCCTTTACAAAATTATTTGTTTGATGACTTCTCGTTCATATACTAGGAGGAATTACAAGATAAGGCTGGTTATTTCAATTTTTTTTAGAATGTCTATCTCTAGTTTTAATGAAAGTAACTTGTTAAGTTCTAAAGACATATTAAAATAAATATAAATGATAATTATTAAGATATTGTGTCCCTAGAGAGAGTAATTATTTTTTTACAACCTTTTTAGTAGAATTAAACCCCTCAAAAGCTTTTAATAATTCCATTGGAACCATATAAACAATAGTGTTGGATTGATCTGATGACATATCATTTATAGATTGAAGAGTTCTTAAATGAAGAGCCCCTGGGACAAGACTAAGTTTTTTTGCAGCTTCTGATATATTTTTTGAAGCAGCGAGTTCACCTTCAGAATTGATAATAACAGCTCTTTTTTCTCTTTCAGCTTCTGCTTGTTTACCAATAGTTCTTTCCATTTCAGCTGGTAAACTAACGTCTTTTAATTCAACATTATTGACTTTTAAACCCCAAGCATCTGTTTCTTTATCAACTATTTCTCTGATTCTGTCAGCAATTTTATCTCTACTTGAAAGTAATTCATCAAGAGTAACTTCACCAACTATATTTCTCATTGTTGTTTGAGCATACTGAGAAATAGCATATCTAAAATCTTCAACTTCAATAACAGCCTTTTGAGCATCAGCAACTTTGTAATAGATGACAGCATTAACTTTGACAGAAACATTATCCCTAGTGATAGCATTTTGATCAGGGACATCTACCGCCTTGACTCTGATATCCACTTTTTTAGAACTTTGGATAATGGGAAAAACAAGTCTCCAGCCAGGTTCTAAAATAGAAGTGAATTTCCCAAAAGTAAATTTAATACCTCTTTCATACTCATTAATTTGACGAATAGAAATAAGAAGAATAAAAAGAATGAAGGAAATTATGGTGAATGACATATTTAATATAAATTAAGTAATAATCTTAATTATACGCCATTATCAAATAATTCTTAAAATTAGCAGTCTAAGTATCATTCTCACTAATAGAATTATCCTCTAACTTGATAAAAGCCATACCAATTCTCTATTTTAATTTAGTTGTGCCCTGAAAATAGATGAAATCAGGGCACAACCCAAAATACGCGGAAGAGATTTTTATTTATTTAACTGATATTAATTTCAACATCAGCAATAAACTCAACTTGCTCAAAACCTAACTTCTGAAGGAAATCTTGAATTACAGCTTCTGCATTTGTTTGAGCAGTAATCAAAATATCCATTTGTTGGGCTTGAGATTTGAAATAGTTTTGGGCTTCTTGTCTAATCTGACTTTCAAGATCAGGATCAGCACTACCCAAAAGACCAATTTGTCGGCTGACTACGAAAGAAAAACTCTCGTCCATAACAACATAGAAAATTTCTGAAGAAGGTAAATTTATTTTTATATTTTTACCTTCGATAACGATATCTTCTGAAGTTATCTGGCTTAAATCAACTCCGGCGACTACACTAGCATAGGCATCAAAGACAATTTTTTCTCCAGCAATTCCCCAAAGAAAATCTTGATTTCTTTCTCCTTTGAAAATTTGCTGAAGATTGATTTCAACTGTCTCCAACCTACCTAATTGCCGAATTTCCTCAATAATAAGAGGAGTGTCAATTGTGGTCTCAACCTTTTGCGATTCTGGAAGTAAATCGAGTAGATTGTTATCTTTATCATCCTTTTTAAACGATTTAAGACAAAGAGTGATAACGACGGCAACTACTACTAAAGTAATCCCAATTGCAATAATTTTTTTCATGAATACTTTCTCCTTAGTAAATTATTGACCTCTAATATTTAAGTCTCCCTTCACCAAGAAAAAAGTTTATTATCTTCCGCTAATATTTATTAAGGTGCAAAAAAAAAACACCGAGTGGATTTTATCAAAAAATATCGTTCTTTTCAAAAAAATAGAAAAATGCTTAATTAGATTGCCATAAACCATGAATATTACAGTAGGCTATTACCTCAATATTATCTGTTTTGATTTCAAAACTTACAATTGGTTTATTCCCTGGTTTTAAAAATTTTCTACAAACTTTACCGTCGGCAATTATTTCTATAAATTCTATATAGTGATTTTCTTCCATTGGATGAGGAATTGATCCAACTGTTACATTAACCCCTGTTTCTGTTTTTTCAATTATGGGAACATGTTTTTCAAAACCAATATCTTTATCTTTGGCAGCTAATAATTCCATTGGTTGACCACAACAAACAAGTTGACCAACTCCAGTATGAACAACTTCGACAATATTACCGCAAACATTACATTTATAAATTTGATTTAATTTGGTCATAGGTAATTTTATACTTTTTGGGACCAAAACCCAAGTTTAAAATGCTCGCCGTCTTCGAGAGCTTTCGGAAAAGTGTTTGTGGAATTTAAGGTTGAAATTTACAGTGGAATCTATCTAATCTTGATTGGATTGATCGGTAGGAGTGATAAATTCGTTCAAAAGCTTAGTATATTTTGTTTGCAACTCTATTGGAATTTGAGGATGAGTAAACGGCGAAATGACTCCTTCTTTTTTAACAACATCACTGGCTTTATCAAAATAAAAACCATCTGGAGTAGCTAAAAATAGATAAGAAGGCCTCCATGATTCAAACATTCTTTTTGCGTCAGTTAATATTGTGCTAGCAGTTGGTCTCATCAAATACTTCACTTCAATTAAATAAACATCATGGGTGTCATTGTTAATGACTGCAAAATCAGGGGCACGTCTAATAATCTCCATAGTTTCCTGTGCCTTCACGTCATTATGGCGGTGAGCAAGCTCGGGGATAATTTGTTCATAGCCAAAAGACAAAATAGTGAAACATCCGGCATCACGAAGCATTTGTTCAAATAGTGTTTCAGCAATTCGACCTTTAACTAAATTCTTCGAAAAATTGACTGGATCATAGTTCATAAATCCATTATAACTCAGACGATTTTTTTGTGGTTTTTAATTCCTTTTTTTTATTGTTTATTTCAATTTGTTCAGCTTTAACTCGTTGATAATTTTGATATGCTTCCCATGATTCTTTTGATATCTGTTCTGTTGTTTTTCCTTCGGTTGATATTAAAAACATTAATTTTTTCATTTTTATATTTTTTGTTTTATTATGTCTTTTAGTTGATTTTATCGATTTCCTTTTGCTCGATTGTGTGTCTTGCACAACATCTGACAGTTCTTGATTGATGTTGAACCACCCTTACTCCATGCTGTTACGTGATCGGCATCCATTTCGTCTATCTTCCAGATTTTATCTTTACTGGCGTCATGTCCAATGGCACAAAGTGGACAGTTGGATTTACCTTTAGCCACTGCAAGGTCAGTCTGTGTTGTGTAAATGGATTTCTTAACTGCTTCGTCAAAAACTCGAACCTCGAGTAATTTTGTGTCTGTTGAATCACCAAGAATATATTCAAAAATACCCTTACGGGTTTTGACATAAGGATCAGCATAAAGTTTATGGACTTCAGTTGAAACTTTTGAGGGATCATAAGTATTTTCGTGATATTTCTCGTATAATCGTCCCCAATCTAGTCCGCGCATTTCACTTTCGACATCGGTAAATATACTAGATACCCAATTGATTACGCTGTTAAAATATGTTCTTAATTCGTTAATATCTTTGTCATAACGATGACGGCTCATATAATCACCAATATTCCCTTTACTAACCCAATCTAGGGCACATTCTAAAAATTCTTGACGGTTGGCACTGCCTGATACGTATGCACTCCATTTTTGGATATTAGAATTTTGACTATTACTAAATTCTTCTTTGCAGAATGTTACAAATGGCCCGGAATATACAGCATTGAGTAATTCTTGATTATTAAGTGGAACGCCGGCAATGTTAATAGTACGGAACCATTCTTTTATCTCACTTTCAGTACCCTCACATTCATATATGAGTAATTTAGATTCCAAAATCTTTGTCTGCTTATCAATTGCGATGCCACTAAAGTATTGCTCCATTCCGTTTTCGTCTTTAATAGCAAACTTATCACTAACAAACCGGCCAATACTGGTAATGCGCTGTTGCCCATCTAGAACTTCTAAATTTTCGTCACTGACTTTATTAAAATAAATTAATCCAATAGGATAGCCCCTTAGGATTGATTCGATAACAGCTATTTCTTTTTTGCCGCCATCGGATGAATAAATATAGTTGCGCTGATACTCAGGTTGGATAGTTAATTTGCCAGATAGACCGAACAGTCCTTTACCTTCAAGTTCATTATAAATAAACCCTTCACAAATATCTTTGACAGTAATATCGGTTTTTAATATTGTTTTCATATTATTTTTTATTATGTTTGATAAATATTCTCATATAAAGTGATGTAACCTCTCTCCCATTTTTATCTACATAATAAGTTTTACCATCGACTCTACCTTTTACAATCGGTGCCTCATCAATTTTTCTACCATTAGAACCTTCAACACTCCTGTCACCTTTCATTTGGATGTAATCACCATATTTTTTAGTATCAGGTAATTCAACATGACAACTTCTTTGTGCCATACCAATTATCTTAAACTGATCTGGTGAATATTTATCAAGAAAAGTAATTGGTACACCCATAACCCCTTCATAATCACTTGGAATAGCATCAGTGAAAGGTACTTCAATGGCATTATAATTATCATAATGATCATATGATTCTTTTCCTTTAATTTCTTTATGTTTGCTATATTTCAAATTATCCGACATTGTCATTAGTGGTAACGGTTGATGACGACGACCATGATCAAGATTTGTAAGCCAAAGACAACTGTTTGTAGCAATAATTCTATTTCCAGATTCATCAATTCGAGCTTCAGTCCCATATAGTTCATATGATTTTGGAACTATAAAACCAGAAATCCATCGTCCCATTCCATTTCCTAACCAAATTTTATTTTCTTTGATTAATGGAAAAATTTCTTTATATGTTATTGCATTTATATTGCCAATAATCAAAAACTTTTTATCATAATCGACCAACTGTCTAAGATACTCGCGAAATAAACTAAATGGCGGGTTAGTCACTACAATATTAGATTGTTTCAATAATTCCACACATTCGTCACTTCTAAAATCCCCGTCTTTTTCTAAGGGTGTCCATTCATTATTCTTATTTTCTTTTAATTTTTTGGCAATATCTTTCAAATTAAATTCACCATCACCATCCGTATCGTGGACTTCGTTAATAACAAACTTATTAGCAGTCACTTTCGGGCGGCCTTTTTCAACAACTAAAGTTTTATCATCACCAAACAAAGATATTTGAGTATTAGCGATAGGTGATGGTTTGTAACTAGTAGTGATAAGTTTCTTTAATCCTAACTTATTAAAATTAAGTACAAAATATCGAAAGAAATTACTCTCATATGGGTCATCACAGTTACAATAAACTATTTGGTCACGAAAGGTGTTTGGATTATAGTCGAGATAGGCTTCAATTTCTTTTTGGATGTCCTGAAATTGAGTGTAGAATTCATCACTTTTTGTCTTTTTTGCATTAGTAAGATTAATATTTGGCATGATTTATATCTTGATTATACAGCTAATGTCGTACCAATATAGGCTAAATTGTCAAATTTATTTTGTCGGGAATTAACCAGAAAAAATCTTTTTAATGTCGGAAAATAATTTATTTGGAATTTATATATTAAAAGATCCGATGAATACCGTCTTTTTTACTTAGTTCACCGTCTTCGGGAGCATGGGGGTGTTTATGGGATTTAATGGTTAGTTTTTATATTAAAATGACTATTTAATGGAATTGTAGTTACCAACGACAGCCTTTGCTATTTTAATATTTAATAACAGATTGCTATCTTTTTTTATATATATATTTACTGATGGAAAAAGTTGAGAATAACCTTCAATAAATAATGGAATTATTAAATTAAGATAATGGACTGCGGACAAAGACCTTCTTTCTTGGGTGTCTTTAATGTTTTTGTTTTGAAAATAATTAGTAATGACAGCATTTGAATGAGTAGTAGATGATAATATATTGTAAACATCACCCCAAAAATATTCTGTCATAGGTGATGTTTTTGCTATTCCTCTCCATCCTTCGATTGGTTTCCAATCAAATGGTTTTTTCTTTAGAAAATCCTTCATTTGTAAAAGCTTAATTTTCGAGAAGCTTTTTGAGTTCAATATTTCTCTTCTTAGTTTAAGATAATTACTTTTTTCCTTTTTTAATAATTGTTGTAATTGATTAGTTGTAATAGCAGCTTGTCTTTGTCTTTGAGCCAAAGAAGACGCTTGCCAAATTTTATAACGAAGTTTTCTTATTCTTTTACCAACCAACTTATCTAAATAAACATAATAAAATACTAAATATGTTTCCATGCTTGACCTAACAATAGTTTCTATTGAAAAATTATCAATAAAATTGATATTACTTTTTATAGTTGGGATACTTGGTTTAGTTCCTTCAAGTAAATCTAGGATGCTTAGGCAATGTACTGCAACCTTTAAGACAAGAGGTTCTGAGTCGATAAGCCAGTCATTGCTTTTCTTTGCAATATATTTTTTGTTTTCTTCAAGAATTTCATATAAGAGTGTAGTCCAATACTTAAGTTCTTCTATCTCTCTTGGAATGTTGGCCATGTTTATGTATTGTGTGATTTTATATTTAATTGTTATTTTTTTATGTCAATTAATTTTGATATGTCCGACATTAAAAAAATTAACTCTATTGGATTAATAAATTTAGGAATTACTTCTTTACCTTTTAATAAAAATTCAATTGTCTTATTTTTCCATTTTGCTGGTTTTTCTATAAAGTCATCTTTATAAAAATTAAATCTATTATTGTGTGCAGATCCATTTCTAATGTGTTTTGCAAATCTATAAATTTCTTCATTGCAAAGCTGGTTATTATATTTTGAAAATTGCAAAAAATCAAAAATGCTTATAGCCATTAATCTGCCAATATTAGCATAATATAATTTAGACTCTAGTCTCACATGTGTTCCATCAAATTGAAGATTAACTGTTTTATTAAAATCATTTATCAGTGGTTTTATGCCAGGGTTTGTTTTCAAAAATTCTTTTTGGAAACTTGGCATTCCAACAAAACCTATACCTAATAAATAGAAATCAAAGATTTTTTTAATCGGATTAAAAATAGGATTAATTTTAATTTTTGTGTAATCTTCAGACATATAATATATATTACATACTCTCTATTATTTTTTTAGACATAAATAAATTTGTGCTAATTAATCCGATTCTAAATACTCAATAAACTTTTTTCCAAAATATGTGACTGGACCAAAAAATGTTCCTCCATATCTACCGAAACTAGCATAAATTAACCCATAGTTAGCAAGTGAATTTAGTGAATATTCAATAAGATCTTTGCTGGCATGATCATAATGTTTATGTTTCATTATTTGAGAAACACTAAGACCGTTTGGTACTTTTGAATCAATATCTTTTTTATCATTTAATAATTCCATTTCTCTAAAATCACGAGAGAAAGAATAAAAGAAACTTAATTCATCAAAAGTGATAACTTCGACTGTTGAAATTAATTTTGTGTGATAATCAAAATCGGTATCATTAATTTTATCGAGATTATGAATATATGCATAAAATATTTTTCTTTTTTCTTCAGATGATTCATCTATTACCTTCTCTAAAATTCTATGAAGAATATCTCGGGTTTTCTCATCTCTATTAATCAATTTTTCAATTTTCTTAATTCCAATATTACTGTTTATTTCTTCTATTCTGTCACTTTTCCATTTAATAATTGTTCTTACTGTTCCATACAAAAAGGTAGCAACTAATCCCACACTAGGATTAATTATTGATATGGCTGATAAAACTGTTGGCCCTGCAACCTCAGTTGTTACGTCTTTAACAATGGTTTTTTTTAATTTCATAAGATTATATCTGGCTCCTGTTAGATATTTGATACTTTTTCTTGCGTCCTAAAAAGGCTGACTCTCCTCCTTCAAGAACTTTACACACTTGTTCAATAATGCCATCTTCATATTCTTCAATCTCAATATTAGGAATCTTTTTTGCTTGATCTTCTAAAGATCCAGAAACATATTTAAGTCTATTAGGTTTAGTTCCGTCGTAATTTGCAACGATTGTCTGTTCTGCATCTGTATTTACTACTAAATTAGGGTTATGTGTGACCATAATTATTTGTCTGTACTTTTTGCCTTCACGAAAATATCCAATTAGATCATGGTAAACAGATAAATTATCTAAATTCTCTTCAGGTTGATCGATAATTATTGGTCGATAATCAGCCTTATCGATTTTGAGATAAAGCATTAGGAGAATTATTCCTTTTTGACCAGGTGAAAGTAAATAAATGTCGGTACCACTAAAACTCAATGATGAGCCTATTTGAAAAAAACGAGTATCAAATATCCATTCCAAAAAGTCTTCCATTGTATGACTTTCTCTAAGTTGCGCCTCTATAGAAATAGACTTTTCCTCAAATGTAAGAAAAGATTTAATAAAATTACCCATAGCCTCTTTGCAGATTGTAATATTGAAATCTCCATTTGTATATTTTGTCCACAAGTCTTCTAATGCTTTATTTAATTCCTGAACATCTCTATAATTTCCTTTTCTTGTTCTATCAATCACGTCTAAACCAGTTTTTAAGTGACCTTCAATATCGTAATTAATTTGCGCCTTAAAAGTAAGTTTTTGATCGGTATCATTTCCATTAGAAAGTGAATTCTGGATTGGTTTATAAAGTTCCTCTATTTTCCCTTTTTCATTTATAAGTAAATTAAAACAAGAAAGATAGATTTCAATAATTGTTCCTAGTTGAGCATTTTTTTCTGGTATTACTGTTTCTTTTATGTATCTAATTTCATCTTCAATAGATTTAATTGAATTTTGAACATTTGTAATCGACGTTTTTTGTTGCTGATATTTAATTTTGATAGACTCAAAAGATTTAGTTTCTTTTTGTTTTTGTTCTATACCTTGATTTAATGTTTCGAGATTTTCATACAATAATTCTTTCTCGGAAACAGAAATGGCAATTGCAATGTCTTTTTTAGATCCTTTTTTTAATAAATTTACGTTACTGACAATCTCCGCTTTTTTCTTTTCTAACAGTTCAGTAATTTTAGTTTCATTTATGGTGACATAAAAAGTTTTTTTATCAGAAATTTCTAGAGAATCTAATAACCCTGTGATCTGTTCTTCAAACTCTAATATCTTTCCCTTGAAGATTCTAACAACAGACTCAGTCTCTGAAATTTTTGAATATGCCTTTTGATATCCAATTATTTTTTCTTCTATTTTTCGTTTTATTTCGAATAAACCCGCTAAATCATCTTGTCTTTTAGTATCCTCTGGTGGTAATTTTGGGAGACTTTCAATTAATTTTTTAAGCTCAATATTTTTCTCTCCTAATATTTTTTCTTTATTTGGAAGATCTTTTATTATTTTGGTCTTTTCCCAATATAAACGGCTTAATTGACATATTTTGTCTCTTACTTGATCTTTCTCAAATTGAAATGATCCAAATGTTTGATTTTTAAGTTCTTCAAAGCTTGATGCACCCATTTTTTCAGTGTCACTAATTGCCTGAAAAATAACATTTTCTATTTGTTGCTGTAAAGCTTCATTTTTTGTGGGTGAACACAGTTCTTCTACAATACCTTGAGGTAAATATCTCACAAGGCCACGATCATATGCATCTAGTTTTCCTACTTCAAATTCTGTGGTTGAATTATCACCCCAAGTAAGTTGAATCTTGGTGCCAGTGATTGGATTTGAGTGTTTTGAGGCTTTTTTGAAGAAAGAATCTTCGCTGGTATCTAAACTACCTGCACCATAAGCTATTGCTTCAGCAAGTGCTGATTTACCAGAACCTCTTCCCCCAACTATTGCTACTAAATCAGAATTCAATTCAATCTCAAAATTATTTTCAAACCAACCATTAGATGATGGAATTTTAACGCTCTTAATTATTTTATGTTCTGGCTTCAAACATGGAGGAAATTCACCAATATAAACTCTAGATTCAGGTTCGTTTAACGTTTGCTTTAATCCTGCAAATGTAGGATCAGATTTAATCCAAAGTAAACTTTGTCCAATCTTCTCTAATTCATGCGCATCAGAGGAGTGAAATACTAAAGAACAAAGATTATTGTCTTTTAGATCTTTTCTGTTTCTTTCTATTAATTCTGGATCTTCCAATGAGGTTAGACAAAAGTTTACGGAATTTATTAAATCTCTTTTTGTGGCAGCGGATTGATTCCATCTTGATTGATCCCATTCTGTATAACCTATTGCAGTTATATATTTACCCTTGAAACAGCTACTTTGTAGACATTCTTCAATATCCTTTCTTTTGTATGTTATGTTGTCGAAACCAACTTCTAAATCAGTTTTACTGTGTATTGAATTTTCTGGTGGTGCTGCTTTTTTAATTTCTTTTCCAAGTGTTTCAAGTGATCTATAGGTTGGAGCAGATTTCCATTCAGTATTATCTTGAATTTTATAACCGGTGGAAAGCCGAGATAATAATTGCTCCCTAATGTCTTGTAATTCGATACTTGGATCAAAAAGTACATGATAATTATGACGGTGCATGTTGTTCGCTGTTCCACTAAAAGTATCTAGTCTAAATTCAATATTTGGAATTATAAGTTCAATATTTGGAATTTCTTCTCTTCTTGTTAATAAATATTCATACCCGTCGCAAAATAAATAGTCTGTTATTCCAATCACTTTAATTTCTGACGGCAGTGATGCTATTTTTTGAATAAAAGCATCCCAAACAGCTTGATTGTCTCCACCATAATTTTGTACTATCGATTTAGGTGTATGAACATGTAAGTCCCATTTTCTCCACTCTGAACCCTTAGGATATTTGTTGTCCATTTTATCAAAAAATAAAAATAAATATTTGGCTAATTTTACCACCAATAAATATCTGTTTGTTTATTATTTCTCAAATAAATCCGAAATATCGATTCTTAATTTTTTGGCAATTTTTATTAAAACTTCCATTGAAGGATTTTTTCTTCCCTGTTCAATATGACCAACATGAGTTCGACTTAAGCCAAGAGCCTCAGCGAAACTTTCCTGACTTGTATAACCTGCATCCTTTCTAAGTCTTTGGATTTTCTTGCCTAATTTTTTTGTAACCTTTTTACCAACAACAGTCATGACACGATTATGTCTAGCTGTAGGGAGCTATTCCACTAGCTTAAAGCGAGCAATTAGGTATAATTTGTGTATAATTTCATTTATGAATCCACAGCAGTCTTACAAAAAAATTGAGAAGGCAGCAACAATTTTAGTTTATGGTTGGGTTGCTAATAATGTGATCGGTACAATATCAATAATATTTTCGATTTATCTTATCTGGTGGAAGTGGCATTTAGGTTTCTTGGGTGTATTAGTATTTATTTTTATTACTTGGTTAATAAATGGTGTGGTTTTGCCATTTGTATTTAAGATTTTCAATAAACCATTTGCTGAGATGGCTAGACAAGGAGAGTTTGAATTAGCAGAACTTGATGTAATTGATGATCTAATAATTGTTAAACTTACTAATACTAAAATTGAACAATGGCCAAAATGTATTGTTCAAAATTTATCAGAAGAGAACTTAATAAAAATATTTCCCGACTATAAAAAATAAAATTATGTCAAACAAAATTAAGCTAGCAATTCCTCTTGTATTGATCCTTTCGGCTCTGATTGTTTTCTTTGGCAATAATAATTCCAATAATTCAAATAGAGGCGTACCTGAGGCGTTATTAGATGACCTAGGACGTGCAAACTCGTGCGAAACAGATATTGTTAAGGCCTTCGATAAAAATGAAACATTAAAACTTTCAAATCAGTTTCAAAACACAAAATTAATTTGGAAAGATAAAAAATACGAGACTTTTGTTTTAGATTGCCCAAATGAAGAAGAATCTTTTAATAAAGTTTTTCTTCTGACAAACAGTGGGGGCAAAGTAATCTTTTCAATGACAGACGAAAGATTCGATAAGGCAGAAATCAAAGATATTAATAAAGATGGCGTTGCGGAGCTGGTAGTAGCTCATGGAAATAGTGGAAATTGTTTCAACTGCCAAGGTCAGTCAGTTTTCCAGATAACCAATGACACAGTAAAGGATTTATTATCAGATTTACCAAAACCTGAAGGTTCAGAATATACCAATGTTTGGCTATCAGATATTAATAATGATGGGATTGAAGATATAATGCTTAGAGATGGTAGTTGGGAAATGCATGAAGGATTTTTTCATTCAAACTCACCGAGTCATACACAAATACTTACTTGGAATGATGGTGAGTATCGACTAGACGGTGAAATGTTTTCAAAATTTTATCTCAATCAAATTAGTGAGAGAAATAAGGAAATTATAAAACTCTTAAAAAGCAAAAACACTGGATTAAATGATATTGTAAGTTTGGCAATTGAAAACTATTGGGATTATCAAGAAATGGGTAAAAACGATGAAGGCTACGGCAATTTTATTCTTCAAACAAATTTAGAGACTCTCCCAAAGACAATCATAATTAGTGATAGTGATAAAATCTGGCTTTTGGGAATTAGAAATGAGATTGAGAAAGAATACAAAGAAGTCAGACCAACAATAATGCCACTATATTAGACCCCCCTCTTTGAAAAAATTGAGGAACGGATACGCCTAATAGTTCTTTTACTACTGCCAAACGAAAGCATCAATTTTAATGGCGTCATTAAGTCCTGTTCTTAGACAATACTTGAGTATTTGATATGTATAAATTATTTACTCAATAGTCTATATATCATGAGTATTAGGGCAATTACCATTATACTATTTTTGATTATTTCATCAAACTTTGATTTTATTTTCATATTTTCGGTTTTAATTTCAGAACCCCTCTAAAATTATTATTTTATTTTTGGCGTCATCAACTTTCTCGGGAATCATACCTTTTGAATCTTGAGATATACGGCTATCAATAACTATTCCTGTAGCTAAATCTGGTTGCCATACTTACCACCCATCGACTACCTTCATATTTAATGGCGTCATGAAAATACCTATATATATCCTTCGGGAATATACGGTTAAAAGAAAAGTAACCAAAAGAAAACCATATATACTTACACACTAACCTTGAGATTACACTTGACTTAACCTTGTTAGAATTTCTTAAGAGAGTTTTCGACTATTCCCCCCGCCCCTTCCTTCCAGGAAGAGGAGCTAATAATATTTCCAGATTTGATACTGCCCCTCTACTATCTCCCCATACCCCATTGGTTGGTTATAGTCTAACTAAACTGAATCTAATATTTTAGTTCAGAAGGTAGGGTTGGTACTATGCCTTTATCCCTAGCACATTTTTCAACTATACAGAACATTTCCGTCCTTTGACCCCCATTCATTCGCTAGCGGGTATGCATAGCCCGATCCAACTTATTTCTAAACAACTTTATATTGAGCGACTGGCATTGACGACCCAGTATCCATATTAATTACCTATTCCGTTTTGCACGGATTTAGACTGCTCATGAATCCTTCGCAGTAGGTGAAATATTCTTCACCTGATATTAATCTCAATATTCAAAGCTATTATGCTTATCTAATTTCAGTTTAACAGAAGATATATATGTCTAGCAAGTGCTCTTATAGGATATATGTTTTTACATGGTAAGGGCATTAAATAAATAAAAAATATCTTTTTGACCTATATAAATTCAATCTTAGGTTCAATATAATACCTTGACAAGAAAAACAAAATGACCCACACTTGTTTTGCTTCTTGACACTCTGTTATAGGGTGGTAATATTTTTTTAGTCTAAATGACAGTGATGAACAAATCTTTTGATTGGTTCTCTTAATTCTTCACAAAGACGCTTAACAGTTTTTAAGGCGTCCAGTGAAGAAAAAAATATATAAAAAAATCTTTCAGGTATTTGAAGGAAGTGTTTGTGTCCAGTGTTCAGATAAAACAGAAATAATAACTGTTGATGTGGGAGGTAAAGAATGAGTTTTTTACCCAAACAAGCAGTTTCAGAATATATTAATGAGTATCTCAAATCGTATGGTGTGACTTTGAATTTTGATGAAGCACTAACAAAAGCAGAATCATTTCTCGGTTTTTATAATCACGTTGTTTTTGGGAAAAAATTTGAAAAAGAGGAGGATCAGCCTATGAATTGAAACTGACCTTCTTTTTTAAGAATTAACTTTCAAAATGTAAAAGAATTAAAAAAAGAATTGCATACAAAAAAGAAAAAACACTGCATACTTAAGGCACAATCTTAATATTCTGTACAAGAATATGCCCTCGCTAATGAATAGTACAGATTCTGGTTTTACAACCAGTGAGGGCTATTAATTTAATTAAAAAAAAAAATATGAAAAATAAAGTTTTTGTTTATTGTAGAAAATCGCAAGAAAGCGAAGAAAGACAAGCATTATCAATTCCTTCTCAAATCGAGGAATTGCAAAAGGTTGCTATAAGACAAGAGTTAGAAATAGTAAAACTATATCAAGAATCACAGTCTGCTAAAAAACCTGGAAGACCAATATTTAATCAAATGTTGATTGATATGGAAAAACAAGGAATAAAAAGTGTATTAGTTTGGAACCCAGATCGTTTATCAAGAAATTCTGTGGACTCAGGAAAAATAATATATTTAATGGACCAAAATATAATAATGGAGGTTGTAACTCCAATGCAGACTATTAAAAATACTCCAAACGATAAATTTCTTTTTAGTATTCTTTGCAGTCAAGCAAAATTAGAAAATGATAATCGTGGAATTAATGCTAAAAGAGGAATGCTAACAAAAGCTGAAATGGGTTGGTACCCTGCTCCAGCACCAACTGGTTATGTTAATGTAACTACTGAAACAAAAGGATTTAAGACAATTAAAATTGATCCTGTTAAATGGCCAATTATTAAAAGGTGTTTTGAATCAATTCTTGACGGGATGAAACCTTTTGAGGTTTATGAAAAAGCATCAAAAGAATGGAAACTTACTAATAATAATGGAACAATAACCTCTAAATCTGGATTTTATTACATTATTAATAATCCCTTTTATTGTGGTGAATTTGAATGGCCAAGTAAAAGTAAAAACTGGTATGAAGGTAAACATGTCCCTGTTGTTTCAAAAAAAGATTTTAGAAAAATACAAATGATGTTGGGAAATAAAGGTGCGCCAGTGAAACATTCAACATTCTATACCTACGGAGGATTAATGAGGTGTGCCGAATGTGGACATGGTTTTTCGGGAGATCATAAAGAAAAATATTACCCAAAAACAAATAATACTGGTGACTATCTTTATTATCGTTGCACAAAAAAGACAAAAGATCAGTCGTGCCACCAAGAGCCAATAAGTGAAAAACTTTTAGAGGATCAATTAAAAGAACATTTGTTATCAATAAGACCACCACAGGGATTTTTAGATTGGGCAAAGAAATGGATCGCTGAGTTACATGAATATAATTCTGGTTTTCATCAGGATGTTAGAGAGTCACTTAATAATAGAAAAGAAAATATTGAAAAAAGTTTGGATCGTTTATTGGATCTTCAAATATCTGGTGAAATAACACAGGAAAAATATAATGAAAAGAAAAAGAAATTTGAAGAAGAATCAAGAGATATTGATGATGGAATTAGAACAAATAATGACGGATCAAACGATTGGCGGGCAAAAGTAGAAAGCACATTGGACTTTGCTCAAGTGGCTCATCAAAGATTTTGTGATACAAAAGATCCAGAGGTAAAGCGTTACTTTATAACTCATTTGGGTGCGAACCTTCTTTGTAATCACAAAAAAGTCGGTATTGACCTTGAAACTCACTTTTTGGAGTTCACTGAAGAGGATAAATGGGATGATAAATATAAGAACTGGTGCGAACCAGTAGAATATACGGAAATTATGGACAAAAAGCCTGATTTACGACCTCAAAATCCAAACTGGCTCCCCCGCGAGGATTCGAACCTCGAACCTGCCGCTTAACAGTCGGACGCTCTACCATTGAGCTACAGGGGAATATTAATTTTTAAAAGGTGCGTACGGGCTAAGAGTGATTATAGCATTTGGGTTGATTTTAGAAAACCACCTTATAGTATAATATCTGACATGAAATTAATTCTAGTAAGACATGGTGAAGTTGAAGCTAATGTTCAAAAACTTATATTGGGTGCAAATGAAAGTAAATTAACTCAAAAAGGGATTAAACAAATTGAAAAATTAGGAAAAGAATTAAAAGAAAAATACAAAATTGATATGATTTTTTGTTCCCCTTTGGGAAGATGTGTAAAAACATTGGAAGGAATTTTGGATGAATACCCAATTGATGGGCAAATTTTTATGTCAAAATTAATTGAAGAAAGAGAAATGGGTGAATATTCTGGATTGGAAATTGGAGCGGTTGATTGGGATGAAATAGACCAAGAAAATAAAATAAATAGAGAAATGGGGGTAGAAACTATGACTGATTTTAAGAAAAGAATTAATTTATTTTTGGAAGATTTGAAATTGGAAGATAATGATTTAACAGTGTTAGTGATAACCCATGCTGGACCAATTAGAATAATAAAAAGTAAATTAACTGGAAAAGAAATAGATTTTGAAGAAAAAATAGAAAACGCATCGATTCATGAATTTAATTACGATACGTATTTAGAAAACTAATTATTTTTGAAGATATTTAATTAAATCTTCTAAAAAATGGATTTTTTGAGGAAGTTTGTTTATTTCATTTAGAGTGAGCCATTTAAACTGTTGATGTTCTTTGGGGTCAAGGTTAATTTCCCCTTCGATATATTCACATTCATATACTAGGGTAAATTGATGACGTTGAGGGTTAGAAAGGTGATCAAAACAATAAATAATTTTACCGACTTTAACAATTAGCCCAGTTTCTTCTTTTATTTCTCTAACTAATCCGTCGGTACATCTTTCACCAAATTCAATGGTACCTCCGGGGGTATCCCAAAATCCTGGCATATAATCATCATCTAATGGTCGTTGAGTAACTAAAATTTTATCTTCTTTTTTAATAAAACCATGAGCCGAGACTTTGATGATTTTATCTGACATTTTATTCCAAATAATCTTGTAATTTCTTTCTACGACTGGGATGTCTTAATTTTCTTAAAGCTTTGGCTTCGATTTGACGAATACGTTCTCTGGTAACATTAAAAATTTTACCAACTTCTTCTAGAGTTTTTGGAGTTTCACCCATGAGACCAAAACGAAGACTTAAAACTTTAGTTTCTCTCTCATCAAGAGAACCTAAGACTTCTTCGATTGATTCACGGAGTAATTCTTTACTAGTTTCTTCATAGGGAGACATTTGAGTAGTGTCTTCGATAAAATCACCTAAGAATGAATCTTCATCATCACCAACAGGGGTGGAGAGTGAAGTAGTATCTTGGGAAATTCGGTAAATTTCTTCAACTTTTTCAATAGAAATACCAACTTCTTCAGCAATTTGTTCAATTTCTGGTTCTTTGCCTAATCTTTGGGTTAAAGCACGAGTAGCTTTATAGACTTTGTTGATGGTTTCAACCATATGAACTGGAATACGAATGGTTTTGGCTTGATCAGCAATGGCACGAGTAATAGCTTGTCGAATCCACCAGGTGGCATAAGTAGAAAATTTAAAACCACGATGCCAATCAAATTTTTCAACAGCACGCATTAAACCTTGGTTCCCTTCTTGAACTAAATCTAAAAAGGTAAGACCACGACCAATATATTTTTTAGCAATAGAGACAACTAAACGTAAATTAGCGTTAATGAGTCCTTCCCTAGCTGCTTGAGAGCCTTTTTCAATGGCTTTAGCTAAAGAAACTTCTTCTTCAAATGTTAAAAGATCAATTTTACCAATCTCTTTTAAATACATGCGAACTGAATCGACATTATTTTTTTGAGTAAGTAAATTTAGAAGGTCAGAAGGTCGGGATTTTTCTTTTTCAGTATCAATACTTTCTCTGGATTCAACTTTGTCGAAGATATCAACACCTCTTTCAAAGAGATAGTCAAAAATATTATCTAATTCATCAATATATTTTTCTGGCTCTGGGATTTGATTTAAGATTTCATCATTGGTAAGATAGTGTAACTTCTTGGCTTGAGCAAATAATGTTTGCTTGATCTTGGATATGTTTAAGGTGGCCGCCATGGCGTATATTGTATAGGAAAATTACCAATAAATCTAGCTTTTCTTAATTTGGATCTGACCTAGCTGATGAATCAACTGATTATATTCTTTTTCGGCTTTTTCTAAGTCATCATTTAAACCTTGTTTTTCAAATTTAGCAATCTGATGATTAAGAAGATTTAGTTTATCTTTGATTTGAATTGAATCGATTTGATTGATGGTTTTTTTAATTTCGGAAAGTCGTGATTTTGATTCTAATTGATTAACAGTAGTATCTAAAAAGATTGACTGAAATATTTCTCTAGATTCAGCTGGTAATAATTTTTGAAAATCACCTGGATTAAACTTGTCTATTTTTAATAATTGTTGAGCAATGGGTTGAAAACGAGAATCACTAATTGCCTCAAGATATTTTTTGAGCTTTTGAGAAAGTTTGGCAGGATTTTTAGCACTGAAAATAAGTTTGATTAAAAGTTCTTCAAATTTAACAGCCTGAGAAGGATTTGAAATTTCTGGAGAAGAAGATGGAGTTGGAATAACAGTTGATGGAGTTTTAACACCCAAATATTTTTTGGATTCTTCAAAAATTGATTCCTCACTACTATCTATTTCATCAGCTAATTTTTTAAAATAGTCAGATTTAATAACTGAATTTTTAATTTTAACTAAAAAAGGTAAAACCGTACTTAAAATTTCTTTTTTACCATGAATAGTATTGGAATCATTTATTTTAATTTGTGATTGGATAATGAAATCCCAAATTGGAATAGTTTTATCGAGTTGAGTTTTAAAAAAATCTAAATCAGATTTAACAGCCTCATCGGGGTCTTTGTATTTATCACCTAGAACTAAAACTTTAATATCAAAATCAAGAGAATCGGCCAACTCAATACTTTTACGAGCAGCATTGGAACCAGCAAAATCAGAATCAAGAGCTAAAATTAACGTATCAGTAAAACGGCGAAGTAAATGGAGTTGATCTTCAGTAAAAGCAGTCCCTTTAATAGCAATAATATTTTTAATGCCGGCTTGATAAGGAGAAATCATATCAAATTCCCCTTCTGTAACAATGACAGAATTTTGAGCCCTAACGGCATCTTTAGAAAGGTGGAGACCAAAAAGATTTTGGCTTTTATGATAAATTTCGGTTTCAGGTGAATTAATATATTTAGCAAGGTTTTGATTTTTATTAAAAGGAAGAATACGACCAGAAAAACCTAAAACTTGACCGCGAAAATTAGATAAAGGGAAAACTAATCTCTCTTGAAATCGATCATAAAGCCTGGAATTATATTGGCTTTTACCAAAGGTACCAGTGGCAATTAAATCAGACATTTTAAAACCTTTTTTAGTTAAAAAATTGATTAAAAGAGCAGGGTTGGCTGGAGAAAAACCAATCTTGAATTCTTTAATAGTGTCCATTTTAATACCCCGTTTTAAGACATAATCGAGAGCTGGTTTACCTAAGGGATGGACTAAAAGAATATAATTATAAAATTTAGCAACTTGTTCATTGATACTAAATAAGGTTTTTTTAAGAGAGTCTTCTTGAGTGAGAGAAGTATTTTTGATTAAAACAACTCCGGCTTGAGGGGCTAATTCTTCAAGCGCCTCGCGAAAAGTAATTTTTTCAAATTCCTGTAAAAAAGAAAATATGTCACCTGAAACACCACAACCAAAACATTTGTAAATTTGAAGTTCTTCAGAAACAGTAAAAGAGGGAGTTTTTTCGCCATGAAAAGGACAACAAGCAATATGGTTATGTCCACGTTTTTTGAGGGGCAAATAACGATTAATGACATCGACAATATTGAGTTTTTGTTTTATTTCTTCGACTTGATTATCCACTGGCCTATTATACCGCGAAAGTAATTACTACCTTGTTATTAAAAATAAAAAATTAATGGTTTCGATTAATAATAAATTCAATACCTGATCTAATTTGGGAGCGAAATGGTTCAATTGATAAAAATTTTAGTTCATTATCAAATATTTTTATTGATTCTTGAGCAAAATCAGAAGCTAACTTTTTACCATAATCTAGACTACCGTTCTCTTTCATTTGATCAATCACCCATTTCACTTCTACCTCAGTTTTTTGATGACGGGTTTTTAATAAAATTTGTTGAAGTTTGGTTTTATTATTAGAATCAATATTATTAAGTAAATGAATTAACATAATAGTTCTTTTGCCTTCATAAATATCATTACCTGGTTGATTTTTAAGTCCTCCAAAATCAGAGGTGAGATCCAAAAGATCATCAATAATTTGAAAACTACGACCAAGCATAACTCCAAATTTATAAATTGATTCTAATTGGACTTCGGTAGCACCAGTAAGGATAGCTCCAAGTCTCATAGGACCAGCAATGGTGTAATAAACAGTTTTACTTTCAGCAATTAATAAAACATCATCTTGAGTTAAATCAAAACGATTGTCTTGAGTCCATTTAATTTCAATGGTTTGGCCTAAAAGAGTGCGATTAATCATGTCGAAAAATTCTTGATGGATTTTTTGAGCAATTGATAATTCTAATTTAGAAAAATTCTGTCCTAAAACCTGCCACATTAAAAGGTGAAGATTATCACCAGCATTGAGAGCCAGATGATCACCATAAATTTTTTGAATAGCAGGAAGACCACGACGTTTCTCTGATTGGTCTTCAATATCATCATGACCTAGGATCCAATCTTCAGAAATTTGCATGGCAGCGGCAGTAGGAAGGGCTAAATTTTTATCAAAACCCATGGCTTGAGCAGTTAAAAGAACAAGAGTGGGGCGAAGATATTTTCCCTTTCTTTTTGGATAATCTGAGACCATATCAAAATGAAAATCAACTAAGGATTGATATTTTTTATCAATCTGGCAAAAGGTAGGGTAATTTTTAATTTGATTTAGATTGGACTCAATATAGGGCCAAACTAAATCACGATAATTAGTTAAAACTTCAATAAAATTAGGCTTTAGCTGGTTCATTGATTGGTGGAATAATATCTTTTTTAACTGGACGGTCACCCATTGTAAGAAAACGGCCGAAAGTATAAGGATAAATCATATACATGATTTCAAAAGTAGTGACAGAAAGTTCAAAGGCAGAAGGAATGTTATTAGTAATAAAAAAGGCACCGAGACCAAGAATAAAGGCATTTTTTGTGCTTTGACGCATTTGAGTTTTGAAGACTTTTTTAATGATTTCTGGAGATATTTGAGCTAACTCGGCTTTTTTGGAAGCGGCGGAATTATTTTTATAACCAGCATGGATAGTAACAATAAAGGTACCAACAGCGGTGGTAAAGTTCATAGGGGTGTTTTGACGACTAAGATTAGCAATAAAAACAAATTGTTGAAAATCAGTAGGAAGATGTCGAAGAATAAACATAAGAATTAAAATACCAACACCACCAAAACCACCAATGGTTAAAAGGAGTTTATTGTATTGAATCCTAACGTTAAGAATTTTTTTATTATTGCGTAAAAAGATTCTAAAAATTCTCCATAAAAGTCGAAGAGCAATTGAAAATAGGATAGTCCCACCAATAATCATAAAAATAGTTGGCCAAGCAACAGCAGTAGTCTCAGTAATTTTAAATAGAGGAACATGAAGATCTATCCCTTTTAGGGGGTAATTTGGATAAGGAACCCACTTGTAAAGTAAGTTCATTTTTTGAAGTTTAAGAGGATCGGAATAAAAATCAATCAAAAAGATTCTTCCAGCAGAAAAGAAAGCAATAGCATTAACAAAGAAATTGAAGACATAAAAAACGATAGGTAAACTCCCCTCTTTAATTTTTTTGGTGAAAACTAATGAAGCTTGTTTCCCTTCAACTTTTTCAAGTTCATCTTCAAAATCTTTTAAAGGTTTTTTTAAACTATTACCAATAATACGAAGAGGAAGAAAAATGATATTTTGGATAATACCCATTAAAATGACGGAGATCCAGATTTGATGAGTGACAAAATAAATGGAAAAGAAAAGACTAGCGTAGAGTTTGAAACTACCCCCACGAAGAAACCAAACAAAGAGAAAAATTAAAAAGATAAGCAAAAAGGTGGTAAGAAACGGTAACCATTGGCGACTGTTGTCAATTTTTCTGACTTTATTTAAAGTAGTATTATTTTCTACCATTGTGTTAATTATACAGTTTAACTTATACTGTATACATGCCCGAAAATAAAGAAATAATAAATGAAAGTAATATTGAACAGAAAATTGAGACAAATAAAGTAAATACGACAGTAGAAATGGTGGACTTGGAAAAGAACAGAGAGGTAACTGTACCAAGAGAAGTTAAAAGCTGGATGGAAAAAATAGAATCTGATCCGCAACAACAAAATAATAACCAAAATAGTAACACTAATGACGACTTGGCCCTACAACCAATAAATTCAGTAAAACAGGTAGTATTACCAACGACAAAAGATGATTTTTCAAGTGGTTTTAGTAAAACATTATTTGATGCTGGCAGATGGTTGTCAGAATTTGTTCTTAGGATTATCAAAAAAGAACGCGGTAATGTAAAATTTAAACAGGAATGAATGTAGATTCTATAGGTAATCAATTAGTAAGTTTGTTGTTAATGCTGTTAATTACAGTTGGGGTATTATTGCTTTTAATTCTTTTAGGTTATGGGTTATTGATTTGGTATAAGTGGAAAGATAGAGAGGAAAAATCTTTAAAGCTGGTAACTTTATTAGTAGCAGTACCTCAAGATAATGAAGTTAAGATTGATGCCATGGAACAAATAATTGGATCTTTTTCGAGTATGTATAAGTCGGCTAAGATAAAGTGGTTACAAGGATTTATAGGACAAGAAAGTGCAACCTTAGAAATTGTAGGAACTGATGAAGATATTAAATTTTA
>Ga0265293_10004439_pt1 | contig 24718 bp, 21 predicted proteins | sample Munlanlewell138R_FD_192505 | JGI IMG/M metagenome (GOLD analysis project Ga0265293, IMG submission 192505) | Leachate microbial communities from a municipal landfill in Southern Ontario, Canada - Leachate well 138R | ecosystem: Engineered > Solid waste > Landfill > Unclassified | place: Canada...
CACACACACAGAAATACTGCATTACAACTATATTTTACTTATTTCAATTTGGAAACTTTGTAAAAACGACTTCGAGCATTTGCCCTCGTGTAAAGTTTTTTTACAATTTAAAATCTAAGCGAGGGTATAAATAAAGCTGAGTATGGTCGGAATATGCCGAAAGAGATCAAAAGCCGAAGTAGGTAAAATTTTAAATAATAAAAATTATGAAAACACTTATTCAAAAAATCAAGTCAAACTTGAGTTTTATTTTTGCAAGTATTTTTTTAGTACATTGCTATGGTTTTGCTTTTTCACAAGCTAATAATTTATACTTAGACGAAAGCTTTGGAGAGCAAGGCAAAGTGGTCTTACCTGATGATATTCAGCATCTTAAAGAAATAGAATTTGACGAACAAGGAAATATTTTAGCTGCAGGATTTTCCACAAATAATTCTATTAAGCATTTGAAAATTTTAAAAATTTCTGAAAATGGCATTATAGACGAAAATTTTGCCGACAATGGTTATGTAGAAATTGAAGTTGACCCTTCTTGTGAAATTCGTCATCTCTACATAAAACCCGATAACACAATGTTTTTAGTTACAAGCAATATAATTGACTCAATAATTAAAATTAAGTCTTATTCTTTTAGTCAAAATGGAAATTTAGAGCAAGAAATAGACTGCATTCCTAGCTTTGAATTTGGTCTCGATACTTTTAATTTGAATGCTGCTTGTTTTAGAAACGAACATTTTCTTATTCCTGATAAAAACTATGTGTATAAGCTAAAATACTCAGGAGAAAGTTTTGCAAATTTTGGCGAAAATGGAAGAGCTAATGTTAGAGATAATTATGAACTATATATATATAAAGTATTAGAACAAGATTATACCAATTATATTGCTGTAGCTGGTATTATGAAATTACCTATGGATAATTATAATACTTTTGTAAGAAACTTTTTTGATAATGGGACATCAATGACAGATTATCCAACAACTTTTGCTATATATTCTCAAGGACTTATTGATGACTTAGGAAGATATGAAAAAGTTACTACTATGTTTAATATACCTGAGCATAAATTCGTTGTTGTTGGTGGTCCAAGTTTAATGGGCAATGTTTATAATACAGTTATGTTAAAGTTTTATGGACACCTTATGATGAATGTATATAATGGGATTGCTGAATTTCGTAATTTTGTTGCTTTAGATTTACCTGTAGCATTTTATGAAAACACTTTTTTTATTGGTGGTAAAAATGGAGAAATTGCAAATTTTGATTTTAACTTAATACTTAACGAAGGCTTTGCCAACGATGGAGTTTTTACTTTACCTGCCGATATTCGCTATCTTGATATAAAACTTCAAGGAACAGACAAACTTCTGTTAGCTGGTTATGACAACACATCTGGAACAGATAAGGCTGTGTTAGCTCGTTTTGGAATTAGTACAAATTCATCAGCAAATATACAAAGTGTTTCAAGTTCGATATCAATATATCCAAACCCATCAAATGGTATCTTCCAAATTGAAAGTCAAGTATTCTCTGTAGAGGTTTTTGATAATTTAGGTAGAGTAATCCTAAATCAAAATAATACAAATACAATAAACTTACAACAATTTGGTTCAGGCGTATATTATGCTAAAATACTAACTACAGCTAATGCTACAACTAATACAGTGAAATTAGTTGTGTATTAGTATATTATTTTAAATTAATATTTAACACTTAACAAAAAAACCTGTAGAATATAATTCTGCAGGTTTTTTTTTATTAATTCAAAACTAAATTATTCAATTATCAATTATTTCTTATCTTTGTAGTAATAAAATTCTTTAAAAAAATGAAAATATTACTTATATACGTAATTTACATAATAAAGTTTCACTTCTGCTGTAAGGGATACTGTTGCATATACTTTTCATCAAAAAGGACACGAAGTTGTTATTCGCGATCTTTACGAAATAAAATTTAATCCTGTTCTAAGCAAAAAAGACTTAGAGTCTATTGAAAAAGAAATTTTTCCTGTTGACATAATGGACGAGCAAAAATTTATTCAATGGGCAGATTTTATTTGTTTTGTATATCCAATTTGGTGGTCGGGAATGCCTGCTATTTTAAAAGGATATATAGAAAGAGTATTTGTTCAAGGATACGGTTTTGATTTTATTGACGGAGAAATTATTCCAAAATTAAAAAACAAAAGAATAGCTATTTTCAATACTACAGGGCTTAACAATATTTACAAAGACCAAGCCTCGCTTGACGCACTAAATAAAATGACCGAAGAATGTATTTTTGGATTTAGTGGTATGAAAACTGTAGTACACAAATACTTTAAATCAATCAAAAAAGCAAGCAATAAAGAAAAAATAAAAAGTTTAGAAGAAGTAAAAAACGCTACTGAAGAACTTTTAGAAATGCTGTAGTAAAAATCGAATAAACATTAACTTGTTGATAAATTTTATTGAAAAATCCATATTTATACTTTCAAAATTACGAACTTTGAAAATTAGAGTTAGTTTTACCTTATGGAAACAAATAACATAAAAGAGAAAAATAATTTTTTACTTAAAATAATAAATTTTATTATCAGACATAAATATATTTTTAGCTTAGTTTTATTTGGTTTATGGATAACATTTTTCGACACATACAATTTAATAGACAGATTTAAAAAACTAAAAACTCTTAATTCTCTGCAAAAAGAAATAAAATATTATGAAGACGAAATTAGCTTATACACAAGACAATACGAAGAATTATTTTCTAATAAAGATAATTTGGAAAAATTTGCAAGAGAACAATACCAAATGTTAGAAGAAGACGAAGACTTATTTATAATAATTGATGAATAAAACTTAATCTTATTGGTCAAATCAGAAGGTAGAATTTACAAATTTCAAACTTAGTAAAGGAAATTTTAATTAAAACACTAAGTTTTTCCAAATTTTATAAATAATAATATGCAATTTTTAATTTAATTCCGGATTTAAAGGAAAATTTTTCCAAATTTCATATCTTTTATCAACAAAATCCAAAGCCCTCTCCCATTGATTTTTAGAATCACTAAAAACAAATTCTCTTGTTGTTTCTGAAACCAACCAATAATTAAAATTAATTTCTTCGTGCAATTGTTTTGGTGCCCAACCGGAATTTCCAATAAAAAACCTAGCATTTGAGCTATTTATAATTCCACGATTTATTAAAGTTTTTATATTATCAAAATTTCCACTTAAAAAAATACCATCAGCAATAGGAATTGAATCTGGCAGATAATCAATGCTATGAATACAAAACAACACATCTCTTTCTACTGGTCCGCCAATATATACAGGTATATTTTCTATGTTTACGCCTTCAATTAATTCATGTAAATTTTTATTTGAAGGATTATTTAAAATAAAACCAAATGCTGATTTATTTTCCATTCCGGCAATTAAAATAACAGACCTCGCAAAAATATCATCAATTAATAAAGGCTCAGAAATTAGTATTCTTCCGACTTTAGGTTCTAAATTATTAGAAATCACACTAAATATGTCTAAGTTTTTTAACATTTAACAAATTTAATAAAAAATTCAATACAATTAAAAATTTAGTTAACTTATTTTAAAGCTTTTTCTATGTTTTATGCAATAGAATAACCAAATTAGTTCACTATAAATCTAATAATTTAGAAAAAACATGAAAATTACAATTATTTTTCTTTACTTTGTATCAGAGAAATCAAATTCATTTTTGATTATCTTTTCTCTTTTTCATGGTTGATTGGGGTTAGTACTAGAGCCGAAAATCCAAATTTCGGCTCTAACCTTTTTATAGCTATATCAACTTATTCTTAGTCAGCACATTCTAATTTTAGTACTTGTGAAAAATTTTTAATTTTTGCTTTTAAAATTTGTTCTTCCTGCTCATTAGTCAAACCGTTACCATCATTTTCAAAATTATCATAAAACATTGGTAATGAATATGTTTCTTTTATATCTGCACCAAATTGTGGAAAAAATCTATTTGCTGTTTCCATTACAAACTTACCTGCTCCTTTTCCGCTTGAAGTTGACATAAGAAACATTGGCTTTTCGTCAAAAATTTTAATTTTAATACGAGATGCCCAGTCAAAAATATTTTTAAAAGCTACAGAATAAGTTCGATTATGCTCGGCCATAGAGCAAATTATTGCATCAGCATCTTCAAATAAAGATAAAAACTCCCTTACTTTATCAGGATAACCAGCTTTTTCTCTATCTTCAGAAAATATTGGCAATTCATAATCGTTTAAATCTATTAAATTAATTTCGTAATCGGAAAAATCTTCTAATACATATTTAAGCAGTTTTAAATTTATTGATTGTGAAGAATTTGTTCCTGCAAAAGCTATTATTTTCATATTACATTATATTTATAAGTTAATGAACATAAACAAAATAATTAGATTAAAGTTTAAATTCTGATTTATCAACTTAAGTTTTAATTTTTAGTCTGCCAGAAAACAAAATCAACAATTAATTGAATAAGTTTTTAATTAAAAAGATTACTAAATATAAATAACCTCCGGTTCTAGTTCTATTTCAAAATTTTGATAAACTTTTTCTTTAATTATTTCAGCAAGTTCGCAAATATCTTTTCCTGTTGCTTTTCCTGTTTTATTTATTAAGACCAAAGCTTGATTTTCATGCACAGCCGCCCCCTTATGAGTAAAAGTTTTAAGCCCTAATTTATCTATCATCCAGCCTGCTGCCAACTTGTAATTGCCATCTGCTAAGCTATAAAAACGCAGGTCTTCATGTTTTTCCCTTAGAATTTCAAACTTTTCTTGATTTATAATTGGGTTTTTAAAAAAACTACCTGCATTACCAAATTTTTTGGGGTCAGGTAATTTAATATTTCGAATATTTATAACAGCTTCACGAATATCTTTAGCTGTAATATTTGTTTTATTATTAAAATATTTCTGAATATCTGCATAATCGCAGTTTATATTTGGAAATTTAAGCAGTTTAAAAGTAACATTTAAAATTAAAGCTTTATTTTTTAGATCATTTTTAAAAATACTAGTTCTGTAAGCAAACTTACATTCAGAATTTTTCAATATTTTAATTTCATGTGAATCCAAATCTAAATATTCTAATTCAAAAATAAAATCTTTAGCTTCAGAACCATAAGCACCAATATTTTGAACTGCTGAAGCACCAACAGTACCGGGGATTAATGAAAGATTTTCCAAACCAAAAGCTTTAGAATTTAAAGTATCTTCAACAAAATCGTCCCAAATATAACCTGCAGAAGCTTTAATATAAATATAATTTTCATCCTCATTAACAAGGTCCAATTTTTTACCAACAGGGTGAATTATTAAACCATAAAAATCATCTCTAAATAATAAATTACTTCCTTCGCCCAAAATTAAATGTTTAACTTGACGACATTTGTCTTGATGAGAAACAATAAAACGAATTATTTCTTCATCATGTTCGTATTCAATTAAAACAGAGGCTTTAACGTCAATTCCAAAAGTATTATATTGTTTAATAGAACAATTTCTAAATATCAACATGTGAAAAATATTTGGTAACAAATGTAAAAAATATTTAAGAAATACAAAACTAAAATAATAATCTATAAATATATTTTGTTAGTTTTGGAAAATATTATGAAACAAAAACGAATAATAGTATCAGTAAGTAATGATTTAAGTAAAGACCAAAGGGTTGACAGAATTTGTAATAGTCTTAGTAATTGGGGATATGAAGTATTACTTATAGGCAGAAAACTTAAAAATAGCAAAAAACTTGATCAAAGAAATTACAAAACCAAGCGTTTTAATCTTTTATTCAAAAAAGGAGTTTTATTTTACACTTGTTTAAATATAAGATTGTTTTTTTATTTATTATTTGTAAAAAGCGACATTTTCCTATCCAATGATTTAGACACATTGCCTGGCAACGCTATGGCAAGTTTTTTTAGAAGGAAAAAATTGGTTTATGATAGTCATGAGCTTTTTACAGAAGTTCCTGAATTAGAAAATAAAATTTTTAAAAAGAAAATTTGGAGATTTTTAGAAAAAATATCTTTTAAAAGAATTGACAAAGCCTATACAGTCTGCGAATCTATTTCAAATTATTATTTTGAAAAATATAAAATTAAAATGGCTGTAATAAGAAATTTACCAACAAAGAAAAGCATTACAAATAATTATAAAAACCGTGAAAACATCATTATTTATCAAGGAGCTTTAAACAAAGAACGTGGCATTGAAATAATGATAAAAGCAATGCAATATTTAGAAAATGTTAAGCTAATTATTGCAGGTTCAGGCGATTTGGAAAAAAATTTAAAATTATTAAGCAAAAATTTAAACTTAGAAGAAAAAATTGAATTTACAGGAAATTTGAATTTTAAAGATTTATTTGAACAAACACAAAAAGCAAAACTTGGACTTTCTATTGAACAAGGTAAAAGTTTAAATTATTATTATGCACTGCCAAACAAAATTTTTGACTATATACAAGCAGGAGTTCCGGTTCTTTGTTCAGATTTTCCGGAAATGAAAAATATTATTGAAAAATATGAACTTGGAGTTTCTACAAAAATTATTGACGCAAAAAAATTAGCAGAAATAATAAATGAATTACTAAAAAATGTCAAAATTTTAAATACATTTAATGAAAATTGTATGAAAGCTAAGGAGGAGTTGAACTGGGAAAACGAAGAAAGAGTTTTAAAAGATGTTTTTTTGACTTTATAGAAATAAATAAGCAAGGCTAAGGAGCATTTAAGCAAGGTTAAAAATGAATATATAAAATACAGATTATCAAGCACTTGCAAATATTAAGCAAGATTAAGCAAGAAATAAGCAAGGCTAAGGAGCATTTAAGCAAGGTTAAAAATAAATTCTATTTTAAATCTTTATGATTATTATTTTCAGAGCCACAACAGCCACCATCAATTCCACACGCGTGCAGTTCATCATGTTTAGCACAAGTAATTTTCAATTTTTGCATATCTTTATTTTTGCTAATTGAGGTTTCGGGAAAAGATTTTTTCTTTGTAAAAAATATTCCTACTCCAAGGGCTAATACTACAAAGCCAATCAAAATTAGAGCTAATAATAAAACTTTCCAAATCATAATACAAAAACAAATTAAATAAATTATTGTTGAACAATTTCAACTTTTTTGCCAACAAATCTAATAATTAAAAACAAAACAGCAATTAAAACTGGATAAACTATCCAAAGACTTAGTCCATAAGCGACTGGAAGCGTTCCTAACACTAAACCAATTAAAGCCACAGTTAAAGCATAAGGCAATTGGGTTCTCACATGTTGGATATGATTACAAGAAGATGCCAAAGAGCTTAAAATTGTTGTATCAGAAATTGGTGAACAATGATCTCCAAAAACAGAACCTGCAATAACAGTTGAAACCACATGAGAAAAAATCACTAAAGAAGTATTATAATCTAAACCATTTTGCTGACATAATAACCAAGTAGCGGGCAAAACTAAAGGATACATTATAGCCATTGTACCCCAAGAAGACCCGGTGCTAAACGACATTAGGGCAGAAACAACAAAACTCAAGAACGGCAAAAAATAAGGACTAATATTTGCGGAGCTTATAGCTAAAGTAATAAAATCGGCAGTATGTAAATCTGCGATTAAAGCAGCAAGTGACCAAGCTAAAATTAAGATTACAATTGCCGACAACATTGATTTGAATCCATTTAACATAGTTTGCATTGTCTCTTGTAAATCAAGTTTTTTCTTATTTAAACTCAAAATAACGGCAGAAATCAAACCGCCTAAGGAGCCCCAAATCAATGCTTGATAAGAATTTGAGCCTCCTATTGTTTCAGAAACTTTTGTTAAGAAGCCTATAGATTTATTTTGCCAAATTTCAGAATTCCAACCTGTATATAAAAGACCTGCAATAGTTCCAAAAACAATTATTGCTATTGGTATAACGGCGTTGTAAAATTTTGGTTCAATATGTTTGGCAACCTCCATTTCTTGCAAGTCGCTTTGAATTTTTTGCTCCATATCCGCAGCCCTAACCCCTTTTTCTCTTGCACGTTTTTCAGCCTTTAGCATTGCTCCATAATCTCTACCCGTATAAATTAAAATTAACATGAAAATTAAAGTTAAAATCGGATAAAACGAAAATTTAAGGCTTGAAAAGAAAATATTATAAGCACTAATATCAATTCCTAATTGACTAATAGAATTTTGAATATATGACAGCTCTGCTCCTATCCAAGTAGTAACAAACGCAATAGAGGCAACTGGTGCAGCTGTGCTATCCACAATATAAGCCAATTTTTCTCTCGAAATTTTAAGCTTATCTGTTACGGGACGCATTGTATTTCCTACTACTAAAGTATTTGCATAATCATCAAAAAATATAACTAAACCTAATATCCAAGTAACCAATTGCCCAGAACGTGGATTATTAGCTCTTAGAGATAAAAAATTAATAACTGCTTTCATGCCTCCATTTTTGGTGATTATTTGCACTGTTGCACCAATTAGCATAGAAAAAACAATAATTGATAGATGATCATTATTTAATAGAGCCCGCAAAACATAAGTATCTGGAATTGAAAAAATTGCTTTAAAAATTGCTAAAATTATATTTGTCCCGGAATAAAACCAAATTATAAATGTACCACTAAACAAACCTATAAATAAGGCAGAAAAAACTTCTTTAAAAATTAAAGCAAAAAATATAGCAATTAAAGGAGGAATTATTGATAACCAAAGAGGAATAGGATTTACTGTTTTGCTTGCTTCTATATCTTCACAAACAATATGCAAATCGGTTTTTTCATTAAAAACATAATTAAACTCTGCGATACCGTCAACAAAAGCTAAATTTAGTTTTTTATTATTTAATTTTATTTCACGCAAACAGTTGATGTCTGCAATATTTCCAAGGCTATCTTTAGCAAATAAGATAATTTTTGAATTTATTCCTTCAACAATTGCTAAATCGGTTTTAATTTCAACTGATTTTACTATTGAAGTTTCGGAGAATAAATTTGTAACACTAAATATAAATAATGTTAAAAAAACTAATATGCTATTAGACCTAAACATCAAATATTAGTCCATTGCTTAACCTGCTCTGGTGTAGGATTTTGCAAACCAAGTTTATGTTTTTTATTCCATCCGCATAATATTTGGTGCAACTTTCCAGGATTCGCCTCTTTTAATTGAGCCAAAGATGTAAAACCGGATTTAAACAATATTTTTGCCCATTCTTCAGGAATGCCATTTTCAACAAAAATTGATTCATTAAAAATTTCCGCTTTTTTCTCCGGTCTCATTTGTGGAAAAAACAAAACATCTTGAATTGAAGGGCTATCAGTCATAAACATAGTCAGCCTATCAATTCCAATTCCCATTCCAGCTGTTGGCGGCATTCCATATTCTAAAGAACGTATAAAATCTCTATCTATAAACATTGCTTCATCATCACCTTTTTCACTTAAACGAAGTTGATCTTCAAACCTTTCTTTTTGATCGATAGGGTCATTTAATTCGGAATAAGAATTTGCTAATTCTTTACCGTTAACTATAAGTTCAAATCTTTCTGTTAAGCCTGGAATTGAACGATGTTTTTTAGTTAAAGGCGACATTTCTATTGGATAATCAATAATAAAAGTAGGTTGAATAAAATTATCTTCACATTTTTCACCAAAAATAGCATCAACTAATTTTCCTTTACCCATAGTTTCATCAACTTCTATATTTAATTCCTTACAAATTTGTCTTAAATCTTTTTCAGATTTTCCTGAAATATCATAACCTGTATATTCTTTAATTGCCGCATACATACTTATTCGTTTAAAAGGCGTTTTAAAGTCAATTTCTTTATCGCCTAATTTGACTTTAGTTGTTCCGTGCAAAGCTATGGCCACCTTTTCTACCATTTTTTCTGTAAACTCCATCATCCACAAATAGTCTTTATAGGCTACATAAATTTCTAAAACGGTAAACTCTGGATTATGAGTTCTATCCATTCCTTCGTTACGAAAATCTTTCGCGAACTCATAAACCCCTTCAAAACCACCAACTATTAATTTTTTAAGATAAAGTTCGTTTGCAATTCTTAAATAAAGCGGAATATTCAGAGCATTATGGTGAGTAATAAAAGGTCGTGCTGCAGCTCCACCTGGAATTGGCTGTAATATTGGTGTTTCAACTTCTAAATAGCCTTTTTCGTTAAAAAATTCACGCATAGTATTTATTATTTTTGTTCGTTTAATAAATACATCTTTCACATGAGGGTTTATAATTAAATCAACATAACGCTGACGATAACGCATTTCTAAGTCTGTAACAGCATCATAAACATGTCCGTCTTTTTCTTTTACAATTGGAAGCGGGTGTAAAGCTTTACTTAAAACTGTAAATTCTGTTACATGAACAGAAATTTCACCCATTTTAGTACGAAAAACAAAGCCTTTAACACCAATAATATCGCCAATATCAAGCAAACGTTTAAAAACAACATTATACATTGTTTTATCTTCATCCGGACAAATATCATCTCTTTTAAAATATAATTGAATTCTGCCTTTACTATCTTGCAGTTCAACAAAAGAAGCATTTCCCATAATTCTACGCGACATAATCCGCCCAGCAAGAGAAACAGATTTTAAATTTTTCGGCATATTTTCATCAGAAAACTTAGATAAAATATCTGTAGTATAAATATTTACATGATATCCTTCCGCCGGATATGGGTCAATTCCTAAATTACGTAACTCTTTTAAAGATTCTCTTCTTTGAATTTCCAATTCACTTAAACCAATATAATCCATATAATTTTAAAAATTTTATTGCAAAAATACATTAAATTTTTGATAAGCCATAAACTAATAAGAAATTCTAAGCTTTGTTTAAGTAAAACCAATTTTAATTAAGAAAAATTAATATATTTTCATTGCGTAATAGTTTAAAACATAGAGCAAAGCAGTACTTAAAAAATAAAGTTAATTAAAAAGTCATATTATCTTATAAAATGACATAAATTAATGTTATTATTGTACTCAATAAAATCAAAATAAAATGAAACACCGTTGGCTATTAAAACCTACAGGAAACACAGAAACAATTGAAACACTATCTCGCGAGCTCAACGTTGAAACTCAAATAGCTCAACTTCTAGTGCAAAGAGGCATTAACACTTTTGAAGAAGCAAGGGTATTTTTTAGACCTGAATTAAGCGATCTCCACGACCCTTTCTTAATGAAAGACATGGATAAAGCTGTTGAAAGATTATTAACTGCAATAAGTAATAATGAAAAAATTCTTATTTACGGCGATTATGATGTTGATGGTACCACAGCTGTTGCAATAATTTACAATTTTCTAATTAGGAAATATTCAAATATTGAGTATTATATTCCTGACAGATATCAAGAAGGATATGGAATTTCTTTTAAAGGAATAGATTATGCAGAAGAAATAAACTGTAAATTAGTAATTGCTGTAGATTGTGGTATTAAAGCAGTTGAAAAAACAAATTACGCAAACGAAAAAAACATAGATTTAATAATTTGCGACCATCATACTCCCGGACCGGAGCTACCAAAGGCTTGTGCAGTATTAGACCCAAAACAAGGAGATTGTAATTATCCATACAAAGAACTTTCGGGTTGCGGAGTAGCTTTTAAATTAATGCAGGCATATTGCCAAAAAACAAATGATAATTTTGCAGAACTTGCTAAACTTTTAGATTTAGTTGTGGTAAGTATTGGCTCAGACATTGTTCCGGTTACAGGCGAAAACAGAATACTTTCATATTTTGGTTTGTTGCAACTAAATTCAGACCCACAGCCGGGATTGAAAAGCATTATAAATATATCAGGATTAGAAAATAAGGAAATTCAAATTAACGACATAGTTTTTAAAATAGGACCTAGAATAAATGCCGCCGGCAGAATGGAGTCAGGAAAAACTGCTGTAGAATTACTAACTTCAACAAATGATGAATATGCAAATAAAATTGCTATTGAAATTGATTGTATTAATACTAATAGAAAAGAATTAGACTCCGGAATTACAGAACATGCTTTAAGTATGATTAGCGAATCTGAAATTTCAAAAAATGCATTTTCAACTGTTGTTTACCACGAAGAATGGCACAAGGGAGTTATTGGAATTGTAGCATCGCGATTAACAGAAACTTATTACCGCCCAACAGTAGTATTTACAAAATCCAATGGTATAATAACAGGTTCGGCTCGCTCTGTGCCAGGATATAATTTATACCAAGCAATAGAGTCATGTAGCGATTTATTAGAAAATTTTGGTGGACACAGATATGCCGCAGGATTAAGCCTAAAACCCGAAAATCTTAATTCTTTTATAGAAAGATTCGAAAAATATGTGAAAGAAACCATCACAGAAGAACAAAGAACTCCAGTTATTAACGCTGATTTAGAAATAAAAATAAAAGATATTACTCCAAAATTTTATAGAATACTTAAACAATTTGCTCCTTTTGGACCGGAAAATATGACGCCTACTTTTATTACAAGAAAAGTTTTTGATAATGGAAGCGCTAAAGTTGTTGGTAAAGAAAATGAGCATTTAAAACTAAAAGTAGTCCAAAAACTTGGAGATAACAGATGTATAGAAGCTATAGGTTTTAATTTTGCCCATTACTATGAACATATAAAAGAATTTAAAGAATTTGATGTTTGTTATCAAATTTTTGAAAATAATTTTATGAACCAAAAGTTTATCCAAATTTTAATTAAAGATATTTTAACAGAATAAAAACTTAAAAACAAGCTATTATATGCAGTTTAAACAATACTTAATGCAAGATATTAACAAATGTGTTTTAATATTTATTTAAAAATAATAGTATCTTTATGCTTTAAAAACATTTACTTTGTCAATAAGAATAAAATAATTATGGATTTAAGCAACCATATTGTATATAATTACGTATTAATAAATAGTTTGAATTAATAAAAATTAAAACATTATACCTATGAAAAAAAGTATTCTTGTTCCTTACGATTTTACAGAAGTTGGCGACTACGCATTAGAACATGCCTATATGGTTGGAAAAGCTTCACGTGCTCCTATCAATATTATTCACATTGTTAAGAAAGAATCGCAAATAGACGAAGCAAAAGCTAAACTTGAAAAAATTGCTAATGACTTTTCACAAACTAAAGATATTGAAGTAATTGTAGAAGTTAGAAAAGGTAATCTTTTTAAAGAAATTTACAAATACGGATTAGAAATTGACGCTTATATTGCTGTTATGGGAACTCATGGGATAAAAAACATAAAAAAAGCAATGAAAGTTGTGAAAAAATTTGTTAAAATTCCATTTATTTTAGTGCAAAGTCCGGTTATTTTTGGTGAATATGACAGAATACTTATTCCAATAGACCAAGACAATACTTCGAGAATAAAAATACAATGGGTAAGATACATAAACACTTTATTTAAATCAAAAGTTTATATGATTTCTTACAAAGTTAATGATGAATATGCTAAAAAAAGTATAAGTGGTAATATTAGATTTGCAGAAATGCTATTTGATAAAGAGCTTATTGATTACGATATTGAAATTTTTGAAAGCTCTAAAAACTTTGCAGATACTATTTATACTTACGCAAATAAAGTTGAAAGCGATTTGATTTTGCTTATGACAGATAAATATCGTTCTTATGTAAAACAAATTAAAAAAGCTGAAAACTTAGAACTTTACAAAAAAATACCAATTATGTGCGTTAATAAACGCTTGGATATTTTTAAAGTTGGAGGTTTTAATTAATCGTTTATTTCGCCTATAGAAATAGATTTTAATTTTAACTTTCTCTCAAGAATACGTTTTTCAAGTTTGGAAACTGCAATTTGAAAATCTTTTAAAAAATTTTCATGATACAAATACATAATCCCATTTTTTATCGAAAGATGGGGTTTTTCTTTATTATCTTTTCCAAAATTTAATGAAAGTTTTGCACTTGGAATAAAAAAATGTGTCATACAAGCTCTTAATTGATAATAAAGAAAATTTTTATTATTTGCTAGATAATATTCTTTTGGAAACAAAAGATTTATAGCTAAAGAAAAGCGTTTTAAAGATTGTCGTTTTGCTCTTAAAGGCTTATCGTCCAAATAGGCTCCTAATATTTCTATGGCTTGGGCAACAGTCATAAAACCAAATAAAATTTGATTATTTTCAAAAGCAGTTTCAACATTTTTTAAAACCGTGTTTTTAAGAAAATAAATATGATCTTCTGAACTAGAAATTAGCATTAAAATTTATATCTTAATTGTATTTTTACATCTGTTCTATTATTGCCTTCTATAGCGTCTAAACCTGAGCCAAGGTTCTGTTTATCAGCGTAATAAGTATTAGCAATTCTAAACCAAAAATCAAAATGCCTATTCAAAGTATATTTCACTACAAAAACCAACCTCGAACCTTTACCATAATATGCCGGCACAGAAAATCCATAAAGCACATCAGGTTCATAAGCATAAAGACGAGCATCATAAGTATCTGTTTCAAATACTGCAATACGGAAATTAAATTTTAAAGCAATATTTTCAGGTTTGTAATCAATATCTTGATACACTAAATAACCCCAGCTCGGAGTATTCATATAATATCTAGATAATTCTATTCTAGACTTGAATTTCCAAGCAGAATTAGGTGTATAATTAAGTTGTATTCTATACCTTGAGCTAGAATAGTCAACAAGAGGTTTAATTCCTGTAATTATTTCCGGGTCGTTTTTTTGTTTAGTTTTATATTTTACTCTTAAATATAATTCTAAATTTCTTTGTGGAAAATGAGCAACTTGTACTAAATATTCATTTCCCCAAGAAGGTGCACCAACTCCAAACCTTAACCATGGATATTTCCACGAATCAAAATAAGCATCAATTTTCCACTTTTTTATTGGATAAAACTCAGCACCAACAAAAAAACCGCTTTCGTTATATGGTTTATTTCCTTCTGAAAATGGCTGAGCGTACAAAGCCTGATAATCTGCACGTAAATATCTGTGCAATACAGACATATTAAATTCGGGAACAAAATTTATAACAGCTCCATTAACACTTGCATATCCTAAATTAGAACTCATAGATGTTTCTCCAAAAATATTAACTTTTGGAATAGTGATTAAATAATCAATACCAAAATTTGCATTTTGAGTTCCTACAAAATCAAAATATCTATAAGCCTCGTTTCTTTCACCCAAAGGACTTGAAAAAGTATAATATACACCTGTTGCTCCAATCTTAAAGTTTTTTTCTTTCCAATTCATATTTGCACCTGCAATAAACTCTTGAATAGTTTTACGTTTTGCAATTTCGTTAGGTGTGCGATGATAACCGGTTTCTAAAAATGAAGAAATAACATGTTCTTCGCTTTCAAATTCAATGTTTTCAGTAGTATCAACACCGGCATCTAAACTTTTATAAGAAACAAATTCTGTAAAATTAAATTTCCCAAACTCTATACTTGCAGCCTGCCCACGCAAAAAAGCTGATTCGTTTACAGAGCTATATTTATTTATGCCTCTAGAATTTTTAATAATATTTGTTGAAGAAGAAGTTTTTCCAAAACTCATCCCCGACCACATTGTTAAACCTTGCCCAAATTGTGCTATATAGTCGCCAAGAATAATTTTTTGAAACACCCCTATCCTATTTAACTGAAAATGAGCGGAATAGAAATCAAAACCATATTTTTGTGCTCCTTTAAAAAATTGTTCTCCATCATCTTTTTCGGCAGTAATTCCATAAAACATTTTATCTTTATATTGATAATTATGTCTATAATAAATTTTATCAGGACTTCCTAAATAACGAGATTTATTAGGGTTTACAGCCAAAACGCTATCAGGAATTTCTTTATAACCTGATTTTTCTTGAATAAGTCTCTGATAACGAATAATGCCGGTATGCTTTCCATAAGTAAAAAGACGTTTTAAATCTTTTACTTCCGCAGTTTTTGTTTCTTGAATATTGACAAAAGGTAAAATTCTTTTCAAAGTTAAATCATCAATTCCATCAACAAACTGCAATTCGTATAGGCTTACATATGCACCAAATTTTTGGCGGTATTTTATCAAAGAAAAAATTTGAAATTCAGTTAAAAACATTAAATTTTTCAAATCACTTTCTTTTGCAGAGTTCAAATCAATAGGGTTATAATAGTATTCTTCTAAAGATTGGAATAAAGTTGTATAATCAAGCTCATAATCAGTATTAGATGCGATTTCCTCAATTATTTCATCCAAAGTTTCTATTGTTTCTTGTTGAGAATATGCAAGAAAAGATGATAAAACGAGTAAAAGTATGGTAAATATTTTAAAACGCATAACAAACAGATATTTTTGGGCTAGAACCGAGAACTTGATGATAAGCAAAAGCCAGATCAAAGCCAATTTTATTATTACCAAATATTGTATTATATCCCATTCCAAACGAATATTCCACAGGTTTTAAAGATAAACCTGCCCTCATAGCAAATTCTTCATTTATTAAATACTCTAAACCTGACTTAAATATTGGAGTATATCCATTTATTGACTTTCCTGTTTCCAAAGAGAGCAATAAAGATTTGCTAAACAAATATGAAACTCCTAATCTTAAAGTAACAGGCATTTTTAATCCGGCATCTTCAAAATAACCAAGATTAAGGGGATTAAACACATAAGCGGCTATTGAAAGTTTATCATTAGGTTTTGACAAAATTCCGGCTTCAAAACTTAAAGCATTCAAATTTCCATAATCTTCGGCTTGTCTAAGCGAAAAATAATTTAGCTGAACACCTAAAGAAAAAGATTTGAATAAATGCTGTGAATATCCTAAAGCAAATTTATCGTCTTGAAATTGGGAATAACCAAAATGTGAAAATCCTAAGCCTAAGCTTCCACCAAATAATGGAGTAGAAAAAGTCATAGCTCCATAGCCGGTTTGTTTTAATAGGAATCTATTTTCATAATAAAGTCCAATTTCTTTTTGGTTTAAAAAGCTATAAGCGGCAGGATTATTAAAAACTGCCCAAGCGTCTAAATTTGTTAATCCCGAATTAGCCATTCCTGCTGCTCTTGCACCGGCAGAATAAGTGCTAGCCTGAGAAAAAGAATATGCAGAAATGCTAATAAGTAATGTTATAAAAAATATTTTTTTCATTTTAAAAAATTAAATTAGCCTATACTCAAACTTATGTTCTTGCAAATCTTGGTTTGCTTTAACAATTTTAGTTTTTAAATTTTCTTTAAAATCTACTAGTCTTTTAGCTAGTTCATTATCAGATAAAGCAAGAATTTGAGCTGCCAAAATTGCAGAGTTTTGTGCTCCATTTATTGATAGGCTAGCCACAGGAATACCCGGAGGCATTTGAACAATTGCTAAAAGTGCATCCATACCCTCTAATGTTGCATTTATTGGAACTCCAATTACAGGAATATTTGTCATTGCAGCAACTACACCAGGCAAATGAGCTGCCATTCCGGCTGCAGCAATAATAACTTTTATTCCGCGAGATTGAGCATTTTTTGCAAATTCCTCAAGCTCAACAGGTGTTCGGTGAGCAGACAAAGCATTTATCTCAAATGGTATCTTAAAATCATTTAATTGTTGGGCTGCTTTTTCCATTATTTTCCAATCAGAAGTTGAGCCCATAATTATACTCACAATAGCTTTCATGTTTTAATTTTTTATGTTTGACAAATATCTTGGTAAAAATACAAAGTATTTATTATTTTTGCCATATAATTTAAACTTTTAGCAAAATAAAAACGCAATTTACTAAAAATATATTAAATTTATGGATAAAGTTAAGGTTTTTGATAAAGAATTTGAAATTTTTATTTCGCAAACTGAAATAGAAAATAAAATTATTGAAATTGCAAAACAAATTAATCAAGATTTGAAAGGTGAAAATCCTATTTTTCTTGGAATTTTAAATGGTTCTTTTATGTTTGCCTCCGAACTTTTTAAATCTTTAAATATTGATTGCAGTATAAGTTTTTTAAAACTTGCTTCTTACCAAGGCAGAGCATCTTCAGGAAAAATTAAACAATTAATTGGTTTAAACGAAAATTTAACCGGACAAACTGTTGTTATTTTAGAAGATATTATAGATACAGGAATTACCATTGAAAATATAATGAAACAAATTATTGGCTTTGAACCCAAAAAAGTTATCATAGCCAGTTTATTATATAAATCTAATGCTTATAACAACTCCTATCCCATTGATTATTACTGCTTTAATATTCCAAATGATTTTATTGTTGGTTATGGCCTCGACTATAATGGCTATGGTAGAAATTTAAAACATATTTATAAAATTGTAGAATAAGTAAAATACAAATTATGTTAAACATTGCTTTATTTGGACCTCCGGGTGCAGGAAAAGGTACGCAAGCCAAAATGTTGGCCGAAAAATATAATTTAACTTATATTTCAACCGGAGATATTTTAAGAAACGAAATTGCAAATAATACTGAATTAGGTTTAAAAGCTAAATCCATTATTGAGCAAGGTGGTTTAGTATCGGATGAAATTATTGTTCAAATTATTGAAAACAGTATTAAAATGCAACCCGACACTAACGGCATTTTGTTTGATGGTTTTCCCCGTACTTACACTCAGGCATATATTTTAGATGGTTTATTAATAAAAATGAACACTAAATTATCTTGTCTAATTAGCTTAGAAGTTCCTAGAGAGGCATTAATTAACAGAATGATGCTTAGAGCTGAAAAAGAAAAAAGAGCTGATGATAAAAAAGAAATTATCGAAAATCGTTTAAGAGAATATGATAATAAAACAATTCCTGTTATTGATTTTTATAAACAACAAGATAAATTTCATGATATTGACGGTATTGGAGAAATAAATGAAGTTTTTGGAAGAGTTACAGACAAAATCGAAGAAATTTTATCACAAACTTTGCTAAATGTTGTGTTTTTAGGTCCTCCAGGAGCAGGAAAAGGAACACAAGCAAAGCGTATTGCCGAGAAATTTAATATGAAATATATTTCTACAGGAGAAATGATACGTAAAGAAATAGAAAACCAAACCGAACTTGGCAAAATTGCAAAACCATATTTGGAAACCGGAGATTTTGTGCCAGACGATATTGCAATTAGATTATTAGAAAGAGAAATTTGCAATACTTGTAGTGGTACAGGTTATTTATTTAAAGGATTTCCTTCAACTTTAGTGCAAGCATATATTTTAGGTGGTTTATTAAAAAAACAAGACAGCTCAATATCCTTAGTTGTTGAAATTAAAACTTCTACTTTACAATCTATAAAACGACTTACCAAAAGAGCAAAAACATATAAAGCAAGAATTTACGACATGAATCCTGAAACAATAATTTATCGTTTAGAAAATTATGAAGAAAAAAGCCATAGAATTATAGATTTTTACCAACAACAAAATAAAATTGTGAGTTTTGACGGACACCAAAATGAAGATACATTATTTGAGCAAATATCTGATACTGTAGAAAAAGCTTTTAAAGAAATTAGAAAGTAAATTTTATATGGAATCTGATACAAATAAAAAAAACTCCTACATTCATGTATATACCGGAAATGGTAAAGGAAAAACTACAGCTGCTTTAGGTTTAGCTTTGCGGGCTTGTGGAGCAGGTAAAAAGGTTTTTATAGCTCAATTTGTAAAAGGAAAGATATATTCAGAAATTAAAGCAATAAACGAATTTTTAAATTTAATTACAGTAAAACAATATGGTTTAGACTGTTTTATTTATAATAAACCAAGCAAAGCCGACATAGAAGCGGCACAAAATGGACTTTTAGAAGTTCAAGAAGTAATAAATTCTGCTAAATATGATGTTTTAATCTTAGATGAAGCAAATATTGCCTTGTATTACAATTTATTTTCTATAGAAGAATTTATTAAACTAATAAAATCTCGTGCAAATAATCTTGAAATTATAATTACCGGACGTTATGCCCCAAAAGAAATTATTGAAATCGCTGATTTAGTTAGCGAAATTAAAGAAGTAAAACATTATTACACAAAAGGCGTTGAAGCAAGAAAAGGTATAGAATATTAGAAATACAGATTTTATTCTGCTAACTAAACTTTTTGTATTTTACTTATTTAGTTATTTTAACACATTAAATTTAACAACTTTTTCATTTATTCTAATAAAATAAGTTCCATTAGCCAAATCACTAATATCAATTTGATTATTATTTTGATTATCAACAGATTTAACTATTTCACCAAGAGAATTAAGGATATATATCCTTTCATTATTCAAATTTTTAATATTTATATAATCTGAAGCCGGATTAGGAAATATGCTTATACTTTGTTTATTTATTTCTGAAATTCCAACAGTTGACCTTGTAATAGTTGCACATATTTTATTATTAGCAATATTGTTATCAAGACCTGCATAATTAGCTGTCATACATATTTCAAATTCAGTTAAATTAAAACTATCCATTAATGCAGCATTAACAGTATAACCTTCGTCAGTAACAGGCATTGTTTCTCCACTTAGCAATCCTGTAAGGTTAATAGTTTGATTATCAACAGGTATTCCTTCTACAGTAATTGAAATTGCAGCTGTATTATTTGCATCATCAGGTCCGTTATTTTTTACAGCAGGAAAAATAGTAAAATCCTCTGTTGTGCCAATATTTATTTCACTAGGCAATGGAGTAAAATCGGTATTGCTTGATAAAAACAAAGCTTGAATATCGCAATCTGTTTCAGCAATCTCACCACGTGTAACTGTTATACAGGCAGTATTATTTGAAGATACCGGGTCTATACCATTATAATCCACAGTAAAACAAATATCGAACATACCGCTTATTCCCATATTATCAAGTTCAGCAACACTTATTGTCAGTGCACCACCCGAATAAATTGTAGTGTAATAATTAGGTGCAAGAGCATTATAATTTGATAAATCGATATTTAAATCGCTAACTAAACTTTCACCTGCTATAGTGGCACTAATTGTTGCAAAATCACTAGTTGCATCTAAACCATTATTTTTTATTACAGGATATATAATAAGATTTTGGTTGTCATCAATACTAAGAGTATTAATATCATCATTTGGATTTGGGTATGTATCTAAGTATTTTATTGTTAAATCAGATTGTTCTTCATAAGGATTTTCATCATCAATATATAATGAAATTCCCAAAGGGCAGTAAGAAGCCTCTGAAATAGAACCAAAATTAACTTTCCCAATAACAGTTCCAGCGCCATAAGCCGAGCCATCTAAATACATAAAATATTTTCCTTCACTTTCAGGATTTTCTTCTCCTAACCTCATTGCCCCCTTTCCATTATCAAAGCATACAGCTACCCAAAAATCATTTTCATTTACAATATATGGTTCTGTTAATTCAAGTTCATAAAACTGATCATTTTGACTATTATCTAAAACAATAGTTTGCTCGTAAACCGGACTACCAATTTGAATATTATAAAAACCAAACATAGAATATGGACCGCCTAACACAGGATTTTCGTAAATTTTTATTGTATATGAAGAGTTATCAAAAGTAACATTTCCAGAAGACAAATTTACAGTTCCCAATATATGATAAAATTTCACTTTTGTTATTTTATCACCTATAGAAATTTGTTCAAACTCGCTACCAGCGATATAAAACTCATCACCGGCAACAGCACCAGTATAATAGTAATTAAAGCCTCCTCCTACCCAAGCACTACGCAAATCCTTTGATTTTAAATCTTGATAATTTTCATCAAGTTCAACTAAATTTACCTGAGCAAATAAAATATTGCATAAGGCAATTAAAACAAATGTTAAAAAAGTATTTTTCATGATATTAAAGTTAAATAGTTAATAAATTTTAACAAAAATAAATTAAATATTTATTAATTCCAAATTTATAATAAACAAAAGATGTTTTAAGTAGGTTTTTTAGTATTTTATTTTTTCAAAGCTTGGATTTGTTCTTTTAAAATTGAAATTTTAGCCTCTGCATCAGCAAGTTTTTTGCGTTCTATTTCAATTACTTTTTCTGGTGCATTGGCAACAAATTTTTCGTTTGATAATTTTTTGTTTACAGAATTTAAAAAACCTTCTGCATATTTTAATTCTTCTTCAATTTTTTTAATTTCTGCGTCTTTATCTATAAGATTTTCTAAAAGAATAAAATATTCGTGATTTTTAACTAAAAAGCTAACAGCCATTTCAGGTTTTTCATTTACAAAAGAAATAGTCTCTAAATTTGTCAACTTTTTTATAACTAAATCAAACTTATCAGAATAATTATCATGCCTAATTATTTGCAAGTTAAGCTTTTCTTTTTGTGGAATATTTTTATCTTGACGAATAGCTCTAATATTTGCAACAACATCTGCACAAGTATTAAATTCATCTATTAATTTTGAATTTCCTTTTTCTGAAATAGGCCATTTTGCTAAAACTATTGATTCTGTATCATTATCATTTTTCATAAATTGCCATAATTCTTCTGCAATAAACGGCATAAAAGGAGAAAGTAATAAAGCTAATTTTTTAAAATATTCTATACTTTGTGCATAAGTTTTTGAATCAATTGGTTTTTGATATTCAGGTTTAATAATTTCAAGATACCAGGCTGAAAAATCATCCCAAAACAACTTATAAACAGTCATTAATGCTTCAGACAGCCTAAAATCGTCAAATTGTTTATTTATAACTTCTATTGTTTCATTAATTTTTGCATCTAACCACTCTACAGCAATTTTTGAGTGTTCGGGTTGCTGAATATTTTTATCAATTTCCCAATTTTTTATTAAACGGAAAGCATTCCAGATTTTATTTGCAAAATTACGTCCTTGCTCAGGTAAAGAATCATCGTAAAGCAAATCACCACCAGCAGGTGAGCACAACAACATTCCCACTCTTACTCCATCCGCACCGTATTTGTCGATTAAATCAAGTGGGTCAGGCGAATTGCCCAAAGATTTAGACATTTTTCTTCTAAGTTTATCTCTAACAATTCCATGCAGATAAACATTTGTAAAAGGTTTTTGCTTAGGATATTCATAACCAGCAATTATCATTCTGGCTACCCAAAAAAATAAAATTTCAGGAGCAGTAACAAGGTCATTTGTAGGATAGTAATATTTAAAATCAGGATTTTCAGGTTTTAAAATTCCATCAAAAACTGAAATAGGCCACAACCAAGACGAAAACCAAGTATCAAGTACATCATTGTCTTGACGCAAATCAGAAATTTTTAAATTTGTATTTTTAGTTATTTCCACAGCTTTTTGCAAAGCTTGCTCCTCTGTTTCCGCAACAACAAACTCATTTGAATTTGGCAAATAATACGCTGGTATTCTATGCCCCCACCACAATTGACGACTTATACACCAATCTCTTACATTATCCATCCAATGGCGGTAAACATTTTTAAATTTTCCTGGAATTATATTTATTTCACCATCTTCAACAGCTTTAATTGCAGGTTTTACCAAATCTTCCATTTTTAAAAACCACTGCATAGAAAGTTTTGGTTCAATTACAGAATTTGTTCTTTCTGAACGTCCTACTTTATTTGTATAATCTTCAATTTTCTCAATTAGACCTAATTCTTCAAGTTTTTCAACAGCAAGTTTTCTAGCTTTAAATCTATCTTCTCCTACAAAAACTTGGGCAGATTTATTTAATGTACCATCATCATTAAAAATATCTATTGATTCTAAATTATGTCTAATTCCAATTTCATAATCATTAATATCATGAGCCGGCGTAATTTTTAAACAACCTGTTCCAAATTCCATATCTACATAAGAATCAAAAATCACTGGCACTACTCTATCCAAGATTGGGACAATTACTTTTTTGTCTTTTAAGTGTTTAAAGCGAGGGTCATCAGGATTTACACAAACGGCGGTATCGCCCAAAATAGTTTCGGGGCGTGTTGTTGCAATAACTAAGTAATTATCTTCGTCTTGAATTTTATATTTTACATAATAAAGTTTTGAATTTTCTTCAGTATAAATAACCTCCTCGTCCGAAACGGCGGTTTGTGCTTGAGTATCCCAGTTTACCATTCTCACTCCACGATAAATCAAACCTTTTTCGTATAAGTCCACAAAAACTCTCAATACAGATTTTGAACGAGTTTCGTCCATGGTAAAACAAGTTCTATCCCAATCGCAAGAAGCACCAAGTTTTTTTAATTGTTCAAGAATTATACCTCCGTGTTTTTCAGTCCAATCCCAAGCATGTTCTAAAAATTCTTCGCGAGATAGAGTGTTTTTATCTATTCCTTCTGACTTTAGTTTTGCCACCACTTTTGCTTCTGTAGCAATAGATGCATGGTCAGTTCCTGGAACCCAAACAGCATTTTTTCCTAACATTCTAGCTCTACGCACCAAAACATCTTGAATAGTATTATTCAACATATGTCCCATATGCAAAACTCCTGTTACATTTGGTGGTGGAATAACATTTACATAAGGCTCTCTATCATCGGGTTCGGAATGAAAATAATTATTATCTACCCAGTATTGATACCATTTTTTCTCTATATCCCTAGCTTCGTATTTCGCAGGTATTTCTTTCATAAACTAAAATTTTCAAATTGTGCAAAAATAAGCAATTTCAGTTGAATGTTAAAAAAAAATCAGTTAAAAGATAAAAATTGAACCGAGTTTACGAGCTCACCGAAGGTAAAGTATTGTGTTACCCTTGCGGGC
>Ga0265293_10004441_pt1 | contig 24708 bp, 21 predicted proteins | sample Munlanlewell138R_FD_192505 | JGI IMG/M metagenome (GOLD analysis project Ga0265293, IMG submission 192505) | Leachate microbial communities from a municipal landfill in Southern Ontario, Canada - Leachate well 138R | ecosystem: Engineered > Solid waste > Landfill > Unclassified | place: Canada...
GAATTGCTTGTGCCACAGCGTTATTTCTAGAATGACTTATACTCACCCATACATTAGTTATAGCTTGTGCTTCTGCCATTTTTTTTGCGTTTCCAGATAATTTCACTTCTGGTCTTCCGTGTGAATCATTAATTACCACAATGTCATGAAACGATATTTCTCCAATTCCCGTTCCGAATGCCTTAGCTATCGCTTCTTTTACCGCAAACCTGCCTGCCATATATTCTATTCTGCGTGCGTCGCTTTTTAAAGCGTCCCAAGCTCCCAATTCTGTTGGCGTTAGAATCCTCGAACTAAAGCCACTAGCATTTTGCAATAATGCTTGTTGTACTCGATCAATTTCTACAATATCGATACCAATACCTACTATCATAATTACACCTCTACAGCTTATTTTTCTATTAACCGTTCCATTATCGCATTGCCGTTAATTGAAATTCTAACATAAGCATACTTCATACTCCGCTCGACCTCTAATCCTGTGCCTTCTGGTACGAAATAATGCTCAACGCCAAACATAATACGCCCACCTTGATACTTGCCATTAATAATTACTTCATCGGCGTCTAGTGGCTGCCCTTCGTACATTTTCTTATATCGATATACTCCTTCTTCATCAGGAGCTATCACTAATTGCAACCGCTGACCAACTCGCAAATCCTTATCCCAACGATTTTCCCAATTACTACTCCAAGGTTGTTCATCAAGCGTTGATATCGTATAACTTAAATCCACATAATCACCTTGCATGATTGAACGAGGATCAAGTGGTTGTATCTCTAATTTCACTTGAGTTCCAGTTGTTAATGCATGTTCGTTGATAGCAATTTGCGTTCCAAGGAATAACAACTGCAAGATTATCAAGACCGACAATAACATAGTCTTGCCATTCCAAAATAAATGGTCATTCTTACTAGTACCACTTTTACCGTCTATTATATCATTATATAATTTAGCTTTTTGTTCAAACCAAATTGTAATTATTACGAAAATTACCCCTAATATAATCAAAGCAACTGATTTATGTAGCAACTGCCAAACTAAATCGTAATATTTATAAAATAAGAACAAAAACCAAAACGCCACACTTATACGGAACTCAAACAACTTGTCATGCTTTCTCGACCAAAATAGCAATACGGTAACAGCTATGAATAACAATACATTATATAGAACGTATAACCAATATTCATAGCCACTTCCTTCGATAAAGGTTAATATGAAAAACATCAATAGTTGATAGAAGAAGCTATTCTTATAAATTGATTCCGCTATTGAATGATCAATATTAAATTCCTTTCTATATATGCTAAATGTAATAATCAGCACATTTATAACAAATAACGCTATACATACACTATCTAATTCACCAGTAATATCAAATAGTTTGAAGGCGGCAACTATATGAAACATTATATAAAGCAGCATCCGAATTCCGTTGCTACTAATTCTAAATAACCCAAATAATATAGCCGCCAACCAAATCGCCAAAAATGCATCAGCTATTGCCAATATAGCAATTGAACTCATTAAATATCCAATACTAATTAGCGTTCTGCCAACAATCTCGTTGCGCTTTTTCATAAATGCACCAGGAAGCAAAAACAGCAATAATCCCATAAAGAAAAACATCTCTGCCAAATCTTCAAAATCTGACACAATATCAGATATTAAAAAAGTTAATGATACAGTAATTACAATAGATGATAGTACCGTCAATAGAATAGTCGTCAAATTTTGCCATGTTGAATACTTATTTTGCTGCTTTATTTCATCTTGTAAATCTACACGGCGTCGTAGTAGTTTTTTCACTATAACTACATTTAGATAAACTGCCATAGCACCTAATATAATAGTTATAATGAAAATCGGCGGACCAAAATGCTCAACAAGTACCTCAATATATTTAATTATCAAATAAAATGTAGCCGCGATTCCTGTTAAAGTTATATATAAATTTTGTGGCTTAACTTTTAAAAAATAATAGAAACAAGCTAATAATATGACAATATATAATGAGTTCGTTAATAAAGCATACTTCTCTAAGAAAAATCGCAAACTCACATATATCAATAATCCATGACTCAGAATATAGCTCAATAATTTCAAATACGATGATTTAAGTAAATCCTTTTCTGACAAAACAAATAAAAGTATGTTCGCAGCAATCATCGCAAAGAAGGCCCCTAAAACATACCCATCATCAACAAAGCCTAAACTTCCACCAGGAAAAAAGTAAAACCATGCAGCTAAATTAAATAACACATAGCTTAACACATACAACGGTTGATATCGGGTTCCAAAACTAAATAACAATGCCACAATACACCAAACTGAGAACAATTCGTAACTATTAGCATGCGCATTATATATCTGCCATACTAATGCAACACTAATTCCAAAGCCAAAACAACCTGCTAGTAATAATAACCTACTTAAAAAACTATGCTGCTGAAACAATTTAGCAAACACATAAGATAACGCATAAAATAACAACATTACCCCAACGCAAAGAACCACTTTAGTTGATCTGTCAAAGCCTTGCCAATTAGCAGCAAAAAAATAAATCAAGCCTGCTATAATAAGTGCTATTCCTAAAATATATCCCAGTTGTATAAGCTTTTCTCGAATTGAATTTACAGTTTTTAATGATTGACTAGCTTCCATGTAATACCTCCATCGGTTTTTACATTTTGTCCACAACTACTTACCCTAATACTAGCACAAAACCGAGGATTTCCCCTCGGTTCTAATAATGTTTAATTTAATACCTGTCTTATTATTTAACAGTTCGCAAGAAGCCGCTCAGCTGCTTATCTACTCTAGTAATATGGTTAATTAGCCAGTCAACAATTATTTGGTTAACCTGAATTGCTGTATGTGGGCCAATACCTTCCTTCTGCATTTGTGCTTTAAGATCTAGATATGTCTCAATAAATTTAGTATGCTGTTGCTTATGTCCTTCATATTGAGGATAGTTGTGTTTTAGCATCTGTTCTTCTTCCATACCAAAGTGAGTCACTACATAATCACCTAAGAAACCCACTATCTCATCGACTGTCTCAGCACCCTTACCTTCATTACACGCTTCAAGAAGCATATTTATTCTCTTAATCAACTCCTGATGCTGTGTATCTATCATTTCATGTCCTACTGCTAATTCAGGTGACCAATGCAAACTCATATCAAGATTATATTTCGATACAGCATTAGATAATCGCTCTGCCATTAGCGCTAAGTGGTCTGCGCCCTTCAAGATTGACTCTGTAGAGTGAACTTGATCAGCGGTAGCAGCAGCTACTTCTTCAGAATTAGCCGAGAATACTTCACTCACATTAGCTATTTCTCCGATAGTATCACTGACTCTACTACTGTTAGCAGCCATATCTGACGCTATCTCGCTTACTTCCTTTACATGATTTAATAAATTATTCGATTCCTTATCAATATTACCGAACACTTTACCCGTATCTTGAATAGCACCAGATCCATGCTTAATCTGCTCCATTCCCTGCTCCATAGACTTCACAGCTTGATTAATATCCTTACGAATATCATCTATTAAATCAGTAATCTTTTCTGTAGAATCAGCCGATTCTTCAGCAAGTTTACGAACTTCTTCAGCTACAACTGCAAAACCTCTCCCATGTTCTCCAGCCCTAGCTGCCTCTATTGATGCATTTAATGCTAATAGATTCGTCTGTTCTGCAATACTATCAATAATCGTAACAATATCCCCAACCTCTAGCGATTTCTCTTCTAAAGCTGTGATAGACTTAGAAGATTCCCCTACGCTATTCTTAATAGTTTCCATTTGTTCAATTGCTTTACTAACAGAACTCGTCCCTAATATTATATTCTCAGTAACAACATTACCTATCTGTAGCATTTCATTAGATTTGTAGCTGACATTATTAACTTCATTAATCAGTGTATCAACAGTTTTGGCAGCATCATTAATCTGTTCAGATAATTCAACTGCTCCGCCAGCTATTTGTTCAATTGCATTACTAACATCTCTAGCATTATTACCCACACTCTTACCCGCAAAGACTAATTCTTTACTCGAAGATTTCACCTGATGCGTGGCACTTGCAATTTCCATAATCATTTGTTTTTGATTCTCTAGTATTTGATTGCTAGCTTCTATTATCAGCTTACTATCACCGTCTCCAATTACCTGCATTGGAGCAATTGAATAATCACCATTCGCTAAACTTTGTTGAAACTGTAAAAGATCACGATTTGTAGTCGATAATTCACTAATTACAATAAAAATACCAGCAACTGCTAACAAAACTGAAATCACCATACCTGTCATGCCAAATGCTGTATCAATCAGACCGAAAAACCCTGTTATCGATAAAATCATCATTCCAGTTAAAATTGTAATTAACTTACCTTTCAAACCCATCGCTATTTCCCCCAAAAGTTATACTATAATTATCTTTGAACATAAGCCTTCTTAACTATAATACTAAAAATTGATAATTTCTACCACTAATCCTTGTTTTAATTCTGATAATCTTGGATTACGGATAACCTGCTCGCCGACATTAATACCTTGTTCGATAACAACTCTATCTGATGTTTCAAAACCTGTCTTAACATGCTGAAGCTCTGCTAAACCATCACGAACAACCCATATTGCATCTGATCCATCATGCGTGAATATTGCAGTCTTTGGTAAAACAATTTTTTCATGTTCTTCATGGACGGTAAATGCTACATCAAATACGAACCCTGGACGCAATTCTACTACTTCTGGAATGTCGGCCTTTTCGATACCAATTATAACTTTAATCCTTGATTCCTTCAGACCAAGCACTGATATTGTATCTACTGCAGCAGGAGCTATCCGCTCTACTTTACCTGTAAAAGTAATATCGCCAGTCTTACGCTCCTGCTTGACATTAACCTCCATGCCCAGTTCTATTTCAACTACATCTGTGGTCAATAGCATTACTTCAAGCTCATATTTATCTTGTTCAAATAATGTCAATGCTTGAAATCCAGCCGGCACTACCATACCTTTCTCAATTTGCAGAGATGTAACTACACCAGTCACAGGTGCATAAATTCTAGTATTCGCCAGTTGATAATTCAGTGAATCAATTTGAGTTTGAATTAACTGTCGTTGACCTGCGAATTGCTCATCAATTCCCTGAGTCGGAACATACTGATCCTTTAATGTATCTAATGCTTGTATTTGTTGTGCTAATGCGTTTTCTAATATATTAACAGTCCGTTCTGATTGCTGATACTGTTCAAAGCTAATTGCTCCCGCCTCATATAACGCCTTCACCCGTTCATAATCTTCAACGGCAGCTTGGTGCTGAATTTGTGCTTGTTGAATAAATAATTCTTGTTGTTTAATTTGGCTAGGATGTAACTCTGGATACATTTGCTTTTCTTGTCCCGTAAGGCTGATTAATTGAGCATTTAACTGTGCAATCTGATAACCTAGCTCCCGATTGTCAATCTCAAAGAGTAAATCACCTTTTGACACCTGATTCCCTTCTTTAACTCTAACCTTACCTACTTTCCCACCTGTTAAAGCATAGAGCGATAAATCATTTACAGCAACTACTGTAGCTTCTTCTTCAATTACTTCAGCAATTGTATGCGCAGTGACAGTTATCACCTCTACTTGAAATGGCTTTGTTGACTCAATATACATATATCCAGATATCAAAGCAACAACAATGATGAACATTCCCCATTTAAACACCTTTTTCATCACAAAACCTCCCCATTCAAGCCGTTATAATATAGTTACAGTCATTAATCACTCTCTTTAATCACGTTCTTTCAGTACATCTACTAATGATAAGCGGTTAATAGTCTGATACACCGAATACTGTGCTACAAGAATTGAAGCTATAGTACCAATCGCAGCATATATAAATGTGCTCGGCGCCAAGACTACTGGTATTGACATAAGATCTGTATCAATTGACTGCGCCATGGCAGCTACCATAGCAAATGCCAACGGTATACCTATAAGCATTGCCACAAATGATGTCACCCATTGCTCAAAGCTCAACACCTCAAATACTTCCTTCGGTGACATACCTAGCACTCTAAGTGATGCCAGCTCTCGTTGGCGCTCTGATAACGAAATAATACTCGAGCTATATATTATAGCGAATCCACAAGCCCCTGCAAAAAACACCAAAATCCACGTAGTATATGAGAAGGATGCCAGCAATTCCAAAATTTGTCGCATTGATTGTTCCTTGTCTTCAATTCCGGCAATAATAGGTGATTCCAGATATTGTTCCTTTAACAACGGAATATCGCCGGCATTTATGTTTAACAATGCTGAAGTAATAATCTTCCCTTGCCCTAATAATTCAGCCATATAATCGTACTTCATATATGCATAAGAACCCACATTTTGCGAAATAACTCCAGCCACATATGTGTTAATTGTTTTGTCTTTAGTAAATGGACTTTTAAAACTCAATTCACTGCCGATATTTATCTGCAATTCATCAGCCAAACTATTTGATAAATAAATTCCATTATCATTAAGATATACCTTTTCACCATTATCATCAATGACATTATATAAAGAAGCATCGGCAGGCATTCCAATTAATACTACATCCTTTTTAAGCCAATACCTTTCCAGCGAAATCGGGACTTCAAGCATTGACTCAACTTGTTTGACACCAGTAGCCTTCCAAAGCTCTCGCTCTGCCGACTTTTGTAATATTGGTGTTGCAAACGATACCTTCACGTCATATACCTGCACCTTCGTATATTGCTCGGTTAGAATCAAATCCCCCACATCCCAAAAATACACCGATACAGCCATCATACTAAACGAAAGCGCAATGCCTAGCAGAATAAAAAAACTTCGTAGTTTATTGCGAAACATATTGCGCATCGCCATTTTACCTTGAACTGTTAGCGTGGACCATATAATAGGTAACCTTTCTAACAGAATTTTCTTAGCAGCTGGCGGTGCTGCTGGTCTCATCGCTTCTGCAGGTTGTAATCGCAATATCCCCTTACTTCCTTGAAAAGCCGCAACTATGCTAAAAGCAAGCGATAATAATATTCCAAAAACTAAATACCGATATGAAAATTGCCCTTGTAAATCTGGCAAAGCAAAAAATTGCTGATACAAGACAGTGATTGGGTAAGATAGTGCTATCCCTAATAAACCACCAATTATACCACCTGCTAAACCAAGAATTAAACCATAAGCTAAATAATGAAACAAAATCTCTGTACCTGTATATCCGAACGCCTTCAAAGTTCCAATTTGACCTCGCTGTTGCTCTACCATTCTTCTAAGCATTATATACAGAACAATTGCAGCTATACCGAGAAAAACAATTGGAATTGTGGTAACAGTTGCCCCTAAAGATGCTATCTCTTGTGTTAAAATCACATTACTCAATTGATCTTCTCTAGGAATTATATATTCAAGACCATATTTGTTAAGCAATGGTTTTAATTGCTCTTCTACCTGAAGGTAAGAGTAGCCATCACGTAAAGTAAAGACAATATCATTAACCAAGGTTTTACTTTGAAACATATTAGCCATTGTATCAAATGGAACATAAGCAATCCCGAATGTTTCTGGTGCTGGGTATAAATCGTGGCTAGTTTTCATTGCATATACAAATTCCGGATTCTGCCCAGTACCAGCGACTACGAGCTCTACCTTTTTACCTTCAACAATCAATGTTATTGTTGAACCTAAATCCAACCCGTTAGCTTGAAAAAAGGCAGGGTCTACTAAAATACTATCCTGATTAGCCTTCAAAGCAGTACCTTCAATAACTCGTACATGGTTTACAGTGCTCGCTTGCTCTGGATTAACAGATATTAATCGCAAATAAATTCCTTCTTGCCGATCTGGATCATACACTCGAACATCTTTTGTTATACGTGCCGATAATAACTGAACACCTTCCACACGTTCTAACCTGTCAACCTCCGATAACGGCATCCCCTGAACTCTGGCAAAACCATCAGCGAAATTTTGTTGAAAATAAAAACGATTCTTAGCATCTACAATATTCTCATACACTATTGCCACTGAGGTGTAGACCATTAATCCTATAACAATCACCACTAAACAGGCAAAATAAGCCGCCTTGTTCGACCACAAATCACGAAGTAGCTTACGCCATAGCATTACCAGCTCACCTCCTCCGGTGAAACAGGCTGTGGTATAACTCGAATATCAATCAATTTTCCATCCTTCATATAAAAAACACGATCTGCCATCTCAGCTATACTTGCATTGTGCGTAATTACCATGACTGTCTTATTATATTCTGTGTTAAATTTTCGAAGTAGCTTAAGCACTTGAATGCCTGTAGAAAAATCCAATGCTCCAGTTGGTTCATCACACAGCAATAATTCGGGGTTCTTAGCTATTGCCCTCGCAATTGCTACCCGTTGCTGCTCACCGCCAGACATTTGCGAAGGAAAATGATCAGCTCTATCTGCTAAACCTACCTCTTGCAATACATCTATCGGACGCAACGGATTAGTGGCAATTTCAACAGATAAACTTACGTTTTCCAATGCCGTTAAATTTGACATCAAATTATAATGTTGAAAGACAAAACCGACTGCCCGTCTCCGATATTTCGTTAAAGCTCGTTCATTTGCCTTATGTAGTGCTTGATCCTTATAGAACAACTCACCTGCACTAATCTTATCCATCCCGCCTATAGCATTTAACATTGTACTCTTACCAGATCCACTAGGTCCAAGCACAACAATAAACTCCCCTGCATACACCTGGAAGCTAGTTTCTTGTAAAGCATTAACCCGTACTTCGCCCATTTGGTACCATCTACTGATATTCTTACCCTCTAAGATAACAGTGCGCTCCATCATATACTCCTTTCAGAGTCGTCATTATGGAAATTATACTTCTTACTAGTAGTCTAATGCAAATAACACTTGACCAAAGAATTGACACTTCCCAAAGTTTGATATAACAAAAAACTGACCCGAATATAGCATCCAGCTCTGTTTGCACCAGTTATCTGTTTTACAATATAACTACACGATTACAAATCCTATCAACTAAGTGCTTATCATGACTAATTACAATTAAGCCAATATTTCTTTCCCTAACAACTTCAAGCACTACCTGCCAAATATGCGCTTGCGTCAAAGCATCAAGCATACTGGTCATTTCATCAGCAATCAGAAATTTCGTATCCTTATGCAATGCACGTGCAACACAAATACGCTGTAACTCACCGCCTGATAGTTCATTAGGCCAGCGTTCAAGCCATTGTTGCTCAATTCCTAGTCGTTCAATCAATGATTGATCTGGTTGACACGCTTCAGTTAAAGTCTTCTTCAACTTCCACTTAGGATTAACAGCCTTTTCTGGATGCTGCCACACTAACTGAACTGGATTGACCGTATTAAATGTTGGTCGATACACTTGACCTTCGATCGGTTTTATATATCCAGCTAGAATTTGTGCTATCGTAGTCTTACCCTTGCCGCTTGGTGCTTCAAGAGCAATAATCTCACCTGAATCAACAGATATATCTAAATTTCTAAAAATCCATTCATTCTTATCATAATAATAGCCTAAGCGTTCACCTTTAAGTAGCATGTATGCACCTCACCTTCCCATTACGACATTCTCTAAGTAATGGCAATCGTTCTTCACATGCTTTAGCTTTTTGAGAACAACGAGGTGCAAATAAACAACCATTCGGCAGTTGGTCGTACAGCGGCTGTGACCCAGCAATTGGAGTGAAACCGTTTTGTGGTAGTGCTTGCCATAATGCTCGACTATATGGATGACGTAACATTTCACCTTCACCATTGAAATCTGTTGCTGAGGCAATTTCAATAGTCGTTCCTGCGTAGAAGACAACTATTCTATTCGCTATAGCTAAAGCTGCTTCTAAATCGTGGGTAATCATCACAATCGAATGTCCTTGTGCTGCTAATTCTCTAAAGGACGATAACGCTTTTCGAACACCATCCTCATCTAACCCAGGTGTTGGCTCATCTGCAATCAATAATTTCGGATTGCCGGCAATTGCCGCTGAAATTAATACTTTACGCGCCATACCTCCAGATAATTGAAACGAATATAATCGCTCAACTCCGCTATTCAAACCAAATCTCGCAAACAACTTACTAACAAGCGTTGTTTTTTTGCTATTATCCTGTACAGATAACGCTACTTGCTTGCCAATACGCATCAACGGATCCAAATAATTAACTGATTGCGGTACTAGAGCTATTTCCTTACCCCGCAATTGCTCTAATCTTTGTTTATCAAGGATTGTTCCATGATAGTATAACTCGCCAGTTACCTGACAATTATCAGGTAAGATGCCCAGGATTGCATGAGCTAATAAGCTTTTACCAGAGCCGCTTGCTCCGACAATAGCTACTATTTCGCCTTCGTAAACATCTAAGCTTAGATTTGTTATCATCTTATGATACGATTGTCGCAAACCCTTACTATATTGGCAAAAAGCAATCGAAATATCTCTTGCCTCTAATACTGGCGTAGTCATCCGCTACTGCACCCCTCACTAAACCATTGTCTTCTATTTCATGTTCTTAATTTCATACTCTTATATCAATTTAATTCTATTAATCTACCTTACATTTCTATTTTACTATGTAATTTCATAAATTACTTATGTGCGTGCTGTGGCTCAAGCATCAACCTCAGATTTTCGCCTATAACATCAAACATACGCACCATCAATAGTAAACTTAACCCTGGGAATATTGCCAACCACCACATGCCTGCCGATAAATACCTCATTGATTCAGATAAAATAATACCAATCGCTGGTTCTGATGCAGATAATCCTAGTCCGAGGAAGGTAATGCTAGCTTCATGCAGAATTGCATGCGGAAACATAAGCAAAAACCCTACCAACACTTGTGGAACAATATGCGGGAGCATATGCTTTGTTGCAATCCACCAACTTGATTTGCCTAATTGACGTGAAACTTGAATATATTCTGACGACCTTAATTGTAGTATTTCTGCGCGAATAACCCTAGCCAGACTTGGCCAATGGGTCAATGCTACCCCAATAACCACACCCTTAAAACCCCCGCCAAGCACAAAGGAAATTAGTATTAATCCTAATAAATGCGGCACACTTAAGAATAAGTCAATTAGCCAAGCAACCACTGCATCAACATAACGACCAAGCGTACCTGCCATAATTCCAAGCGTTGTCGCAATCACTACACTACTAATTGATGCAATCATGCCTACACCGAAGCTTAATAATAGACCTTTCAAGGTTCGCGTAAACATATCTCGCCCTAGCCAATCTGTGCCAAATGGATGTTCAATAGTTGGCGACATATTACGCAACTCTAACTGACTGCGAAGTCCATCATCAGGCATAGTTAGTGCTGTTCCCAATAAAGCTACCAAAAAAACGACTGCAAATATTATTGCCAATAATGTAGTCTGTCTTTTGTTCCAACTACCTCTACTTCTCCAGCTCTTCCGATTAAAATTCTTCATAAGCTGTGTCTGTTTCATTCTGTCAGCCTCCCTCTCCTAATTCTAGGATCAAGCAGTTGATAGAATATATCCGCTAAAAGATTGCCACTAAACACAAATAATGTACTAAAAATAACAATTCCCAACAACAATGGCACATCTCCCCGTAGCCCAGCCTCAACACTTGCTTGCCCTAAGCCTGGATATGAGAAAACCTGTTCAGCCAAAACAGCGCCACCAAACAACTCGCTAAGCGAAGCAAACTGCAGCGTAACTGCCGGAATTGCAACATTGCGTAGTCCATGTCGACGAATCAACGCAAACCCTGATTCACCGCGCGCCTTTGCGAATAACACATATTCACTTGATAAAACATCAATCAGCTTTTGTCTTGTATGTAAAGCGATAGGCGCTACCCCGATAATGCTTAACGTCATAGCTGGTAATATTAAATGCTTAAGCCGATCTAATACACTTACATTCTCCGCAAGAACCCCGGCCGGAACACTCATCCCGACCGGCAGCCAGTTCAGCCAGACGGCGAACACCATTAACAATAATAGCCCCATCCAAAAGGTAGGCGTTGCCGCAAGCGTGTAGCAATACCATTTAATTATTTTATCGACCCAGCTATCCTGCTTATACGCTGCCCATAAACCTAGCCCAAAGCCTATTATTCCAGATAACACCCACGCTACTAACATAAGCGCTAAAGATGCAAAAAATTTGTCACCTATTACATCCATTACTGGCATACGATAAATCATCGATGTCCCTAAATCTCCCTGAACCAATGCCCCTGCCCAATGTACAAACTGTTCAAATCCCGACTTATCTAGTCCCCAATACTCTGTAATCTTTTGCCGTTGTTCCTCTCCAACCAACATTATATCTGCCCCGATATATGCCGCGATTGGATCAATTGGAGATAATTGTATTAACATAAATGATATTATGCATACAGCTACTAACAATGTTAATAGCCTAAATATTTTACGCAATAACCTTGATATTATCTCCATTGCCACTCCGCTATATTGGCAGTAATTGGCCAACCGTGTCCATGGGGTTGAATTCTTTGTTCGCCAATATCCAATTGCTCATTTACCAGATAGACATGTTCCAAGTTTACTAGCCACGCCCAAGGCGCATCACCTTTAGCACTTAGTCCTGTTGTTCCATCCCATTGCGCTTTTTGCCAGTACGCATATGCTTCATTAGCAGTCGTTGCTGCAAGAGCTTGCTCCATATATTTATCTACTTGTGGATTACTATAAAAGCCGGCATTATACGACCCGCTACCTTGCATTTCGGAACTGTAAAGATTGTACATTTCTAATGGTGTATGTGCACCCCAACCGAATAACACAGCATTGGCATGCATCAATTTATATAATTCATCCCAGCTCTTACCCTCAGGAATAATGTTAATTCCCAACGGTCTAATTAAATCGGTAACTGCTAGTGCTAATGCCTGTCTGGTTGGATCACTTGCTGGGTATAATAATTTGAATTCTGCCTTCAAGCTACCCTTGCGCATAATTCCGTCAGCGGCGCCTTCTTGCCATCCACCTTCAAGTAAAATCGCTTTTGCTTGTTGCATATCTGCATCATAAATCACAGTATCAGGATTCCACCAAGGTAGTCCATCTACCATGGTATAAGCCGGTGTCCCATACCCTTCAAGAACCCCTTCAACAAGTAGCTCTCTATCTACTGCAACATTAATTGCTTTACGAATTGCGATATCAGCAGTCACATCATTACCAACGGCAATCCCATCGGCAGTCTGCTGTCCTGATGGAACATACGGAAACATAATCCCACGATTATCTACGGTTTGCAGAGCTTCAATTCTCATATTTTCAACTTTCTGATTTGCAAACGCAGCTGGTATAGCCGCAATATCTACCTGCCCAGCTTTTGCCGCTGCTAATGCCGTACTTTGATCAAGATATAAGAAAGTTACCTTTTGGAAATTCGGCTGTTTACCATAATAGTTCGGATTCTTATTGACAATTAACTGCTGTCCTTTATCCCATTGTACAAACACAAACGGTCCTGAACCAATCGGTCTCTCTGCATAACCAGCATTATGAACATGCTGTGGAACAATACCAGTTGTAATTAGCGTATTGATAAAGGTTGAATTTTTACTATGCAGTTGAAATTCTACTGTATAATCACTAATTGCCTTAACATTAGCCAACACTTCTAAATCAACTACTGAACCGCTGTTCTTTGCCTTTTCAAAGGTATATACAACATCATTAGCTGTCAATGTTACGCCATCAGAAAAGCTAACATCTTTGCGAATTTCTACTGTCCATGTTAAGCCATCTTCACTTACAGAATACTTAGTAGCAAGATCATTGGTAATGTTCAGACTATTATCAAAAGCTAACAAAGTGCTCTGAAACAATGGCGAACCATAGCGCCCCCACCCAGTTGTGGGATCAAATCCGTCGTCAGTATCAGCAAACACAGCTAACACCAACTCGTCTTTGTTATTAACGCTTTCTGTATTATTCTGATTCGAATTTGCCAATTGATTCGTTGCAGTTGTTGACGAGGAATCAGATTGTGAAGCTTTTCCACAACCAATTATGCTAAATCCTACTATCACCACCAACAAAGCAACCAATACAACCTTAGCCTTTCTCATCATCACAATACCCCCATTTCTATCTTTGCTTTCAATAAGGCTCTTTCAAAATATATATGTATATAACAAAACCGCCAACAGCTTTTGATAAAATATAAATAACTAATACTAACAAGCATACTTCGATAAAAAGCATCAAAGAATAACTTGCATTTTCTAGTTATCTAAACCAAAAGCCGTTCGCGGCTCATATGCATTAATAGCATAAGTACTTTCATAGTACTATTTATAAAAAATTATAATATAATTCCATGTTTTGTCAAGAATATATTAATATATGGAACCCGTCAGTTATGACTGTAGTTTTTGCAACACATCTTTAGCCGCTGCACGACTAACAGGAATCTTTACATCCTCTTTGCCTTTTAAGATGATATTATATGTGCCATTAAACCATGTTTCTACCTCTTTTACATAATCTAAGTTCACAAGGTAACTGCGGTGAGATCGTACAAATGGATAGCCGGCTAACTTTTCTGCTAAATCTACTAGCGATAGTTTCGTCTGTATCGCCCTACTATCTGTATATACCATTACATGACGATCTTCTTTCATTGCATAATAAATTGATTCTGGCTTTACTACAATCAGCTTTTCCCCATCTTCTAGCAGTAGATTGGTTATCTTCTTTTCTTTGTCTGGACTAACAATTGGTGGCTGCATCAGCTTGCGAATTCTAGCAATTGATTGTAGCAAGCGCTCCTGGCTATAAGGTTTCAGTAAATAATCAATAGCACTAAGTCCAAACGCTTCAAGTGCATACTCTTCATAAGCGGTAGTAAATATTATAAATGGCATCGTGGTAGCTTGTTTTGCTAATTCCTTAGCTACATCTGTTCCGGTCATTTCGGGCATTTCAATATCTAGGAATATTACATCTGGCTTCTGCTTGCGAAGTTCCTCTAATAAAAGCCGCCCATTACTAACACTTGCACAAATCTCTATATCAGTCTCTTGCCTTAGTAAATATTCCAGCTCCTCCCTAGCTAACCGCTCATCCTCTGCAATCATAACTCGAATTGACATTAATAATAACCCCTCTCAGACTGCATAAGTGGTAGAAAGAAGGATATTTCACATCCACCTTCTTGAAGATTACGTATAGAGAGCTGCGATTTATCCCCTAAAAGAGATGTTAATCGTTGATTTACATTATATACTCCTATACCATTACCTTTTCTGCTATATACATGCTGCTTTGCTAGATTTGCTAATACCTCTTCAGGGATACCACTGCCGTTATCCGTAATTATAACCCTTGCCCCTGCTTCAATTCTATGAATAGAAACGACAATCTTGCCATCTTTTGTAGTTTTCTTTAGTCCATGTCTAATGCTATTTTCCAATAATGGCTGTATGGTAGCCGGAGGTATTCGGAAAAACTCCAAATCGTCTGCAATATCTAACTCGACCGTCAATTGATCAGCGAATCTAATCTCGATAATCTGTATATATGATTCTAGCAAAACTAACTCCTGCTCTAAGGAAACTAGCGGCGAAGCCATCATTTTCAGATTCATTCTCATAAAATTAGCCAAATGTACCATTACCATCCTGGCTTGCTCCGGATTAACCCGAATCAATGACACGATCGTATTAAGCGTATTAAACAAAAAGTGCGGATTAATTTGCGCTTGCAACGAGCGAACCTCTGTGTCTTTTAATAATATACGGAGCTTTTCTGTTTCTAGTAAGCTTAATTGGTAGGAAATCAATCTACCTAAGCCCTCTGCTAACACCACTTCAATTGTACCTATTTGCTCTGGCTTCGTAAAGTTTATAATAATCGTACCAGCCGCCTGTTTAGCGCAATTGAACGGAATTATAAGTGTCGCTTGCAAAAGCTGATCATGTTTTAACACCTGTATAGTTGAAGTAGTTACTGCTTGTTTGAATACATCTAGCTGAAATGGATCTGCTAGCAATTTATCAATAGCATTATATATACTACTATTATTTACACTATTATTGTTTATATTAATATTATCTTGATTTGTGCTATCACGAAGTACATGTGCTAGCACCATCTCTGTGTCTGTTACTACTACTGCTCTAGCAGCAAGCTCCTTCACCAGTAATTCTGCTAACAAATTCGCTGATTTATGATTAATTCCATCTTTAAAATACCCCAGTGCCTGCTCTGAAATTATAAATGCGCGTTCTGTTTTTATCGCCGCCGTCTGATCTTGATTATTATTTGATAATTCCATGCCTGCACCTCCAAAAAAAATTGCATTTTACTTAGACAAGCAAGCCTAGTAAAAAGCAATTTGTTTTATCTATAGCTACCTGCTACAGCTATTCTGTTACAGCTACACTGTCATTACTTACAGTTGCAGCAGTGTTTGCGGTTGAAGCTTCAGTTAAAGTCGATGCTGCGCTAACAGCTGCATCCGAAGCAGAAGATGACTCTTCAGATGACTCTTCTTTGTCTTCAAGCAGGCTGTCATGGTCTTCGGGATCCTCGTTTTGTTTTCTTAGCAACACAGCTCTTAAATACATTTCAGGCTCGTTCTCTGCCAAGAAATTTTCATCTTTCTTCGGCACATAATCCCCTTTCATAATTCGCATGGCAATTTTAAGGCATTTTATCTCAACATCAAATAAACTTCCTTCTTGCTCATTAAGATTAGCTAACCGTTCCTTCATCTCTAATAGTTCAGCTCGTTTATCATCATATATTTCACTAAGTAGACTTTTGGCTTCAGCAGAAATATAAACAGTATCAGCATTAGGATTACGCTCAGACGTCGATGCCTCAGCTATTCCATTCGCTTCTGCACCATCCTTTGGCAAAATTCCATTTTGACGTCCAGTTGCCATAGCCATCTTTGCAATTTGCATCTACCTCACTCCTAATCAATTATTAGTGCATTTAGTATTATAATCGGCTAGCTTTGCTAAAACTTTAGCTTAGCTTTAATCATTGGAGAATTTAGATATATGCATAATCGCTCTAATTCCAAATACAAAAGTTATAATTGCTATAAGCGCTGATGAAATCCACCATGAAATATCTGCATTAGCTGGAATTGCAGGGATTATTTTGGCACGAAATATCTCGAAGGTAGACCCTATGACAAAACCGATGACAATACAGTATGTTTCATATGGGAACTTATTCATTGTCCACTCAATAGGCTTCGTAATCATAAAAATTCCAACTATAGTTACGACCCCTAATATTCCTACATAAAAAATATCGAAATTGCTAATAGCTGTAATCATTGTTTCATACATACCTAGCACCAATAACATATGCGCTGTGCTAATACCTGGAAGCACTAACGCCAATGCAATAATAATTCCTGTAACCAATAACATCATGTAATGTGCGATACCCGAACCCAGCGTGACACTGATTGCCCCTGTTGGAATAAATCCAATCGAAATAACTATAATTAATCCTAAAAGAAAGTAAAGCAAGAAAGAAATATTTAACTTATAACCTTTAATTCCTGTCTTCTCATATAAAGCGGGAATACCACCAATTACAGCTCCCAAAAAGAAAAACGAAACCGAAAATGGCGCGACCTCTAATAACCACTCAATTAACTTAGACAGTGTAAAAATACCGATCCCTGCACCAATACAAAACTTCATGAGGAATATGATATTCCCCTTTAAATCCTTTGTAAAACGGCTAATAGAGCTAATAAGCTTATCATAAATCCCTAAGATAATCGCCATAGTTCCGCCACTAACTCCTGGAACACTCATAGATGAGCCGATGATAAATCCTTTTAACATAACTATCATAGTAGTTCTTAACTGTTTATCTTTTCCCATCAATTATCTAGAGATACACCTATTAAAAAGATGCACCATTCTCCTCTCAAAATTCTAAACTATCTTCAGACTTAACATGAACCGTCTCAATTGCTGTATTAAAAATTATAGCATACACATTTTGGCATGTAAATTGAAGCAAAAGTATATTGACGTAAAACAGGAAGCTTCAATGAGCTTCCTGTTATCTTTAAAGTTTACCTTTTCCTAATTAAACTCCTAATTAAATCAACAATTTCCGTAACAATTTGTACATAACCAGCGACACCAGTTGCACCTTGTCTAAAGCTAGCTGCAGTTTCAGTAATGCTTGTACTAATAGAGTCTATCGCTACCTCAGCCTTATCTACACCATGTAAGACAATCTCGCTAGCTTCGTTAACGTTATCCAATATTTCAGGTAAATTCTCCATAGTCCGATCAAGATTATCCCGATGCTTATTGAGGAAGCTTTGCGTATCCTTCAATACTTGATTTAAACGATATAAGATAATTACCGAATATACACAGACAGCCACAATTAATGCAAAGATAATAAAGTAACCTATATCAGCTAATGATAGAGTTATAGTCATGCGTTTCGCTCCTATGCTTAATTAAGCTTTTTTATTCGCAACTTTTGCTGCTTCTTTCTTAGCCTTTTCTTCTATCTTTTCTGCAACATCATCTACTTTGTCGGCAATATCCACAACCTTATACGCAACATCCTCTATAGTTGCTGCCGCTTCAGTTAATGCCTCGACCTTTAGCTCAGCTAAGTGCGCTGCTTTATCTTCCTTAATAGCTGCCAATTTATCCTTTTGCTCATCAACGAATTGCACTAATTTAGTTTTCGTTTCTTCAAACTGCTCCTTAGTCTTATCAGCAGTTTCCTTGGCCTTATTTGCGATATCCTCTCTAGTTTCTTTTCCAGCCTTTGGCGCAAACAGTACCCCAACAATTGTTCCAACCGCTAAACCCACACTAGCTCCAATAGTCATGTTCTTGCATGCTTCTTTTCTTTTCTCACGAATTCTATGTTCCTTACTAAGCAATAATAAATCTCTAAGTGCCATCTTATTTCCTCCTCCGCTTTAGTATGTGGATTTTTTAATCCATCATTTACCTTAATTATCTCAATTAAAGATGCTATTTGTCAATTATTCCAATGTGATTTGCAATTATTTTTTAAACTCCAAAACTTGCTCATGCATCTGCTGTGCTAGATTGTATCCTTGCATATATAACGCCTCTAATTTTACAGTGTCCCGATCTATACGCTTCACTTCTACAGCAGCTTGCGGCCGAATGACAAGCACCTTGCCCTCGTCTTCCAACTTTTCTATATACTCCACCGTATCATTATACATTTGATTCCTCTGCTCAATAGCTCGAATCAGCTTTGGAAAATTGCCATACTTGTGCTGCATCAGCCACTTGCTAAATACCCCTGACTGCTGTATTGGCTTACGGTAACCTCTTTCTCTAGTTAAAATAATCACATTCTGCTCATTACCATCAGCAATTGCTTTGCGAATTGGAATTGAATCAGTAATTCCGCCATCCAATAAAGTCATTCCATCTACTTCTATAGGTGCCGTAACAAACGGCAGACTACTTGATGCTCTCACAACACGCCCATAGTCAGAACAATTATTTTTTTCAAAATAGACAGGTTGTCCTGTTTCACAATCTGTCGCGACAACTATTAACTGCTCCTCAGCATTCATTAACGTTTCATAATCTAATGGACACAGCTCATTCGGTATATCTTCAAACAAGAAATCCATACCTAATAAATCCTTACCTTTAATAAGATTCCAATAGCTATAATATCTCGGGTCACGAATATATCCAATCGTCACCTGTTTATTACGACCACGCTGCCTAGAGATATATGATGTACCACTACATGCCCCCGCTGAAACCGCTATAACATAAGGAAAGTAAAGATCATTTTCAATAAAATACTCCAATACTCCACCAGTAAATACTCCTCGTAGTCCTCCACCCTCTAATACTAAGCCTGTAGACATATTGCCCTCCCCATATTCAATAAAAGTAAGTATCCAAAAACAGAAAAGACCCTAAATGCAAGGATCTTTAATGTCGAAATATTTAACAATATTTTATCGTTTATGTATTGTACTTGCAAACTTCTTATCTAACTCATCAATATGTTCGACCAACAGCTCAATTATTAGAACCTTTAATTCCTCAATAAATTCCGCTGTAATTCCGTATTCTTTTAAGCTTGAATTTATGTTAGCAATTTTTTTGATAAACTTAGCATGTTCTTGCTTATGACTTTCCAAATCGACATAATTATAGCTTTCCATAAGCTTTTCTTCACTGGAGAAATGCTCAAAAATATAATTCACTAAAAATTTAAACGTACTTAATGCTTGTTCGTGGTTGATAACATCTGTTGCTAATCGTAGCACATCATCAGTTCTGCTAAATATCTCTTTATGCTGATCATCAATAAACTTATTACCTGTAGCTATTGCTTCTGTCCATACAAACATACTACCCCTCCTTTTCTCCAACCCACTTTTATTATAATCTACCTTTATCTTGTTTCCACAAGACTAAATAAGTCTCACTTTATTATATAATATAATCCATACTATTATATTATATAACATCCTAAGAAATTTTTCGAACAGCAATTTTATTGTTTACAAGTTTATTTGTTGATTATCTGATGATAGTAACTGTTTAATAGCCTCAATATCAGTAACTGGCGCCTGACAACTACTATTCTGACAAATATATGCTGTAGTTTTACCTGCCACTGCAGATTTATCCTTAATCAAGGGCGCTAACTCGTGAAGCTTTGCCGACGTTAAATCGTTTTCTTCCTCAGAACAAAGCACTACAACAGTGTCCGGCAAAAAGCTTGAACGAATCGCATCAAGCATATTCAATGTTTGAATATCCTCAGGCTTACCGACAATAACTATTTCTCTAGAACCTCCTAAAGCAAACTGCATAGCAATCAAAAAGTACGAATATGCTCGTGGATAATCAGAAATCGTTCCTGCGAACGCTTCCATAATAGCCTCTGCTCGCTGCTCCAGATCTTGTCTACCAGTCATCTTAGCTAGACGTATTAAATTATATGCAGCTACTGAATTACCTGACGGAATAGCGCCATCATATATCTCTTTAGGGCGTGTCAACAGCTGTTCGCCATCAGTCCCATAGAAATAATAACCACCAGCATCATTATCCCAAAACAGCTCATGCAGTTGCTCTTGTAGCTCTATTGCATATGCAAGATATTTAGCATCAAAGGTAGCCTCATATTGCTCTATCAATCCCCAAATAAAGAACGCATAATCATCTACATATGCAAGATATTTTGCTTCATCACCACGATATCTTGCCAATAACCTACCATCATCACGACGCAAATTATTCATAACGAAATCAATCGCCTCAGCGGCCGCGTCTTGGTAAATTGGACGTTTTAATACTTGTGCTCCTTTAGCAAAGGCTACAATCATTAAGCCATTCCAAGCCGTCAATATCTTATCATCTTTATGTGGTTTAATGCGTTCTTCTCTTGTTTCAAATAGCTTTTGTCTTGATCTTTCAAGACGTTCCATCAATTCTGCCTGCTCAATTCCATATTCATGCGCTAACCGAACAAAAGAAGCATTAATTAAGTTTGGAATATTAGTATTCTCGAAATTAGCACATTCCGAGATATCATAGGCTTTACAGAATAACTCCGCTTCTTCAAAATCGAGAATATCATGAACAAGCATCGGCATCCAAACGTAGTACTTACCTTCTTCACCTTCAGAGTCAGCATCTTCAGCACTGTAAAATCCACCTGCAGCGTCAGTCATATCTCGCAAAACATAAGTAAATATCTCCTCAGCAGCTTTGCGAAACTCATCACGCTCGGTTGCTTGATAAGCCTCAAGATATGTATAAGCCATCAGCGCATTATCATATAGCATCTTCTCGAAATGCGGCACTAGCCATTGTTGATCTGTTGAGTATCTGGCAAAACCAAAACCAATATGATCATAAATACCACCTCGATACATCGAATCTAGTGTCTTTTCGACCATGTTCAATGCATCTTCATTTCCCGTAGACTTCCAATAACGTAATAAAAACATTAGGTTATGAGGTGTCGGAAATTTCGGTGCTCCACCGAATCCACCATACATCTCATCAAAATCAGCCGCAAATTGCTTATAAGCCCGTGTTATTATTCGCTCTTCCACCTGACCACTTTCAAAAGCTGTAAATCTAGGCTGAACTGATTTGACCATTTGCTCACTTGCTAATATAAGCTGTTGTTGTTCTGTTTCCCATTTATCCTGTAGCTGTCTAATAATATCTATGAACCCAGGTCGACCCCATTTAGTAGCAGGCGGAAAGTATGTACCTATATAAAAAGGCTTCTTATCTGGTGTCATAAAAACAGACAGCGGCCAACCACCATGTCCTGTCATAGCTTGGCAAGCCGTCATATAGATATGATCTACATCAGGGCGTTCCTCACGGTCAACCTTAATTGATATATAATGTTCATTTAAGTATTCAGCAATCTCTGCATCTTCGAAACTCTCCCGCTCCATTACATGGCACCAGTGACAAGTCGAATAGCCAATTGATAAGAAAATCGGCTTGTTTTCAGCCTTCGCAACTTCAAATGCCTCTTCACTCCACGGATACCAGTTTACCGGATTATGCGCATGTTGTAATAGGTATGGGGATTTTTCTTTTAGTAATCTATTGGGCACTCTGTTTGAGTTAGTCATTTTATCACAACCCTTTTACATTAATTTGTAACCGTCTTACTATCAATCCATAATTTACCCCAAAAAATAAATAAGATACTATAATTAGTACCTTATTTTATAAGTGCAATAACATTTCCGAGGCTAGCTTCAATTCGTAAGTCTTCTTAATACTCCAATTGTTTCTGCTATCCATTTGGTAGCACCATCTAATCTATACCCTTTAAATCCACTATCTTTTAAGATTTCATATATTTCTTTATTTTTTATATTTAAATTTACTAATGTATTTATATTATCTGTTTTCGCTATTTCTTCGATAACATCATAATATGTACCTATTTCTCCAAATGCTGTACTATAATTTGGTATGTCTAGTATTGCTTTTGCTACAATTTCTGGTGTATCCTCATAAAAAAGACTCCGCCCATTATCATATAACGGATAAAATTCCACTCTTCCACTACTAACCAAAATTGCTAAATTACTTAGATGCCTATCATCTTGGCGTGTTATGAAGTCTAATAAACACATTTGTTTGATTTCTTTTGCAAATTTCGGAAATTTTCTAAGTAAATCTGTATACTGATTGCCAGTTCTTTCACCATCTTGAAAATAGTGCCTTGCGTGTACTAAATGCTCTTTTGTAAAATCATACACAAATTGCGAGAAAATAGTATCTTCATCTACAAACCACGCAGGACAAACAGCAACCCCTAGAAGTTCCGCTAGCTTATATACTGCTACCTCTGATTCAGCATCGGTCATTAAATTATTTAATCGTTTTTTATTGATTCCATATTTACCTTTGCTAATAGCATAGCTCTTGATGTTTTGTCCATCTGGTGAATAGATAGTGCTACCTTTATCATCTAGGCTATGTCTGAATATATTCTCAAACGTTCCTTTAATTGCTTCATTAAATTGTATTTCTTCATTCGGTGCTACCCAAAATAAATCTTTTGGATTTAAGGCATAAGTTTTCTCTGCTATTTTAATAATGTCATAATCATTTAGACCTAACCTAAATAAGAGCTTTTCTATATCTCGTCTACCTTTACTTATTACTCTATCTGTTAAAAATTCTACGAACTCACTTTTATCCCAATATTCTTTTCCCTTGGTTATTACCTTGACAACTTCATTAAGATTTGTACACATGAATTTTACATTGTTTTGGTTGTCTATAATACCCACAACCGTATCTTCCCATTTTAAATATCTTGTTGCATAACCCATCAATCGATTGCACCTCCTACCTTCCCAGTAATAACATTTTAACATTCGTTATAGCCTTAAACCTACTCTCAAAACTCAGCTATTTTTCCCGAATTATATATAACTACCCTATCTAGACAATCTGTTTGCGCAGCCTTGTACATACCATAGGCAACCGTCTTGACTTCAATACCTAGCTTTGGTATTGGCTTTCTCGCTACAAATTCTATCAGCCGATAAATTTTTATCGCTAGTTTTTCACCGAATCTATTTTCGTTCCGATCGCCTAGTAATATCGATGGTCTAAAGATAGATATTCTTTCATATGGTATATTCTTTATATCATCTTCTAGTTGCCCCTTAATTCTCGGATAAAAGATACGTGAACTAGAGTCCGCATTCATAGAGCTTACCAGCAGAAAATGTTTTGCTCCGTTTTCCTTTGCTAGCTTTGCTATTAAGGTCGGGTACTCAACATCAATTTTATGCATAGCCTCTTGAGTCTTGGCCTTTTTTATCGTTGTTCCTAAGCAACAGAATACATCGTCAACATTATAGCATTCCTTATCTAATTCCTCTAGTTTGTCGAAATTGCATATTGCTACTTTTAATTTTGGGTAATCAATATCTATAGGGCGTCTGACTATAGCTATTAATCTTCCGTATTCAGTTGCATCTAATAATATTTGTAGCAGTTCTTTCCCTACTAAACCTGTAGCTCCTACAACTAATGCTGTTTTCTTTTCCATTCGCTGTGCTCCTTTATTTGCAAAAAATCCCGCAAAATCTTATGCGAGAAT
>Ga0265293_10004442_pt1 | contig 24708 bp, 21 predicted proteins | sample Munlanlewell138R_FD_192505 | JGI IMG/M metagenome (GOLD analysis project Ga0265293, IMG submission 192505) | Leachate microbial communities from a municipal landfill in Southern Ontario, Canada - Leachate well 138R | ecosystem: Engineered > Solid waste > Landfill > Unclassified | place: Canada...
AGGAAATAGTAGTCACCGGCATATACCTCGGAGCATTCGGCCAAAATACAACAAAAAGAAAACATTGGCCAAATGAGAAAAATCCGAAGTTGGCCGAACTTTTGAGGGAATTGGCCAAAATCTCCGGCCTTTCACGAATAAGGCTAAGCTCGCTCGAACCGTCTGATGTAACCGAACAGCTCTTAGAGGTAATCTGCGAAAATCCGAATATAATGCCTCACCTCCATTTGTCGCTTCAGTCCGGTTCGGACAAAATTTTAAAGCGAATGTGCAGAAACTACACCGCCGGTGAGTACCTTGAAACGGTAAATCTTATAAAAGATAAACTGCAAAACCCCTCTATCACTACTGATATCATCGTTGGTTTTCCGGGTGAGACAGACGATGATTTCCAGCAGAGCCTGAATTTAGCTAAACAGGCAGGTTTTTCGCGAATTCACGTTTTTAGTTTTTCGCCCCGCAAAGCAACCGCCGCCGCGAAGATGGCCAATAAAGTCAAACCGGAAATAATTAAACAGCGGGCAAAAATTTTAGGCGAACTGGCAAAAAAACTCGCTTATCAGTATTGTCAGCAGTTCATAGGCCGAACCGCAGAAATTTTAATTGAGAAAATAGAAGACGGCACCGCCTTGGGCCATGCGGAACGATATTTCGAGGTCCAAATCGCAAAAATACCCTCATATATTAACAGAAATGATATTATCAAAGTAACCCTAACAACCAATTCCAAATCATTTATGACAGGGCGGCTGACTTAGATAATCAAACAGCATAACACAAGAACCCGAATTCACCCGGAGGTATGGATAACTTTATTTATTAATTGTCTGGCGGATTTCCCTATTGATTCTCACCGAACACCAGTCTTTTCCGCACATTGTGCAGTAATCGGCATCGGGCAGCTTATCAAGCCCTATTTCTTTGCAGGCTTCTTCGTGCATTTTCTGAGCGGTCTGCGGGTCAAGCGATTGACCTATATGATTTTTCCAATCCAAATTCGCCCTGGCGGTACTTAGCTGCTTGTCTCTTTTAGCGGCATTTTTATGGCCTCTGGCAATATCTGCCGCGTGAGCGGCAATCTTTGAAGCAATAACGCCTTCCCGAACATCATCGGCAGTCGGCAAACCAAGATGCTCTCTCGGAGTAACATAACACAAAAACGATGCCCCATAAAATGCCGCCGCTGTCCCTCCGATAGCGCTTGTAATATGGTCGTATCCCGGCGCGATATCGGTTACCAGCGGGCCGAGAACATAAAACGGAGCTCCGTTGCAGATTTCCTGCTGAAGCTCCATATTTTTCTGAATCTGATTAAACGGAACATGCCCGGGTCCTTCCACCATCACCTGGCAATTTTTTTCCTGCGCTCTTCGCGTTAACTCTCCCAGCGTCCTCAGCTCGGCAATTTGCGCCTCGTCAGTCGCATCAGCGATACATCCGGGCCGCAATCCGTCACCCAGCGAAAAGCAAACATCGTACTCAGCCATAATATCGCATAAATCATCGAACATTTCGTACAAAGGATTCTGGCGGTTATGATAAAGCATCCATTTGGCAAGCAGTGAACCGCCGCGGCTGACAATTCCGGCGACCCTTGTCTTCAGCAGAGGCAAATGTTCTCTTAAAAGCCCCGCGTGAATAGTGAAAAAATCGACTCCCTGCTGAGCCTGCTTTTTTATCACCTCAAGAATCGCATCTTTATCAATATCTTCGACACTTCGCCCTTCGATAACCTGATAAATCGGAACAGTCCCGAAAGGAACCGTACAATGCTCCAGAAGCTGTCTGCGGATTTCGTCCAGTCCGCAGCCGGTACTTAAATCCATAACCGTATCGGCTCCGGCATTTATCGCGGTCTGCATCTTCTCGATTTCTTCTTTAATTCCTGAACGTGCGCTGCTTGCTCCGAGATTGGCGTTTATCTTCACCGTAACCGCTCTGCCTATCGCAATAGGCTTGAGGTTGTTTTTCAGATGAAGCTTGTTAGCCGGAATAACCAACCGTCCCGCCGCGATTTCATCACGGATATACTGAGGCTCTAACCCTTCAGCCGAAGCCGTGAATTTCATCTCATTAGTAATAACGCCTTGTTTTGCTGATTTAATTTGTGTTGTCATATTTGCCGTCTCGTAAAAACAAAAATCGCTTCTTTCGAAGGAAGCGATTTTCTAAATCTTCAAAAAACCTGATTTTATAATCACTTCCCTACGCAGGCCTCGCTCGCAGCTATCCTGTTCAGGTTCAGAGGGTTTTTTCTCAGGCTGTATCAGCCACCCCTAGTGAACAGCACTATTATATTTGCTTCTTAACTTCAGGTCAACCCGCTCTTATCCCTAATTTTAAAACTCTACTTGTTTAATCTTTTTCCTTTTTATTTTTACCTTTTTACTTTACTTATGCCTATGATGAGCGTAGTCGAACCATATCGAAGGACCTGCCGCGTCGTAGTTGTTGTATAACGAAGACGGGTCATGCTGAGTCCCGATTTATCGGGACGAAGCATCTTTGTGGCCTCGAAGTTATCGCGGGATTCGCACTTTTCTCACCTTAAAACATTTCACCCAAAATATTTAGCCCCACGTTTCACGTGGGGTTGATTACCCCAGCCGATTTCACTTGTTTTTACTCCGATTTCAAGCATAATATTATGTTTCATAGGCTGGCCCATATACCGCCGATACTAAGTTGCAATATATAAAAATTTTTTGCTAAAATTCCAATCCCGCAATAAGGTTATATCTCACGACTCGATATAGACTTAGAATAACCTTTACTTAAATAACAAGTAAGTTTGTTAATTTTTTACAAAACTTTTTACTTGACAACAATTCCCCTATAACATAAAACGCTCTGAGCATCGGGCATAGGCCGAACCATCAAGGCCTGTCAGCCCAAAATTTCACAAATTTTAATTCATTTCCGCCGAATTTAAGGTCACAAATTCTGCCTGCCGTCTATCAATGCACATCATAAAGCTCACAATTCCAATTCCTCTGCCGAACCTCATTTATAGGCTCGCCGTGCGGATAATCCTAAAATACCGCACTCTGCGCGGCGGCCGGAGCTATAGACTAATCCCCCTCAGCCAAAATCAATACGCAAAAGTTGACCCCGAAGATTACGAAAAACTGAGCAAGCACAACTGGAACCTGATGAAATTCAAAAATACACAATATGCCGTTCGAATCGATAAAGGCTTTGCTATTATACATATGCACCGCGAGATTATGCAGCCGCCAAAAGGTATGGTCGTACACCATATAAACAACGATGGCCGTGACAACCGAAAGCAAAACCTCAGAATCGTTACCTACAAGCAGAACGCCGTCGTTAATAAGCCCGCAGCCGGAAATTTCTCATCGAAATACAAAGGCATTTACTGGCACAAACAAAGACACAAATGGGTTGCGTCATTACGGCACAATCGAAAAAAAATCTATATCGGAGTTTTCGCCGACGAAATCCAAGCCGCAAAAGCTTACGACCAAGCCGCCCTAAAATACCACGGCCCCGACGCTTATCTAAACTTCCCCGACACATTTAAATAGAATTAGGAGACCTGTGGTGAGCAAAGTCGAACCATATCGAAGGATAAAATTTCAAATCCTGCTTATAAAGCTTAAAAATTTGTCGCTGTGATTACCCTGCAAACGAGGGCTGCTCCAGCCTGCTGCTTATGCTGCTGCTGTGATTACCCTGCAAACGAGGGCTGCTCCAGCCCATTGGGTACAGAGCATCCATTGGGGACGGCTGTGATTACCCTGCAAATCGAGGGCTGCTCCAGCGTAATTCGTGAGGATGTTACAGCAGTTTAGCTGTGATTACCCTGCAAATCGAGGGCTGCTCCAGCTCTAATTGGTAAATAGTCTAATAGGCAGAGCTGTGATTACCCTGCAAATCGAGGGCTGCTCCAGCCTTTTCGGTTTGGCATGTTTTGCCTCCTTGGCTGTGATTACCCTGCAAATCGAGGGCTGCTCCAGCTAACGCGTTAGCGTACTCTCGCTCGAGCGGGCTGTGATTACCCTGCAAATCGAGGGCTGCTCCAGCGAGGAGAATAAAGAGGTCTTGATGGCTTTAGCTGTGATTACCCTGCAAATCGAGGGCTGCTCCAGCTCGGAGACAAGATAGTTGACGCTGTTACCGGCTGTGATTACCCTGCAAATCGAGGGCTGCTCCAGCCTTTCGTTCGCAAGGTCTTATCTTAAATAAAGTTACAATCCTTTTCGCTTCAAAAAAATGGGCTTTTTCACCCTTTCTTACCATACATTCTATTATTTTTTTTGCCAAATTTCTTTTTGTCATCTACAACCGGCATACATTTCTCAAAAACCTTTCTATCCTCATCACTCGAGAAAAACTGCTCGTGAAAATAATCTTTTCTGACTTTATTTAGCGTCTCTTTATCAGCTTCCGCTATTTTACTCTGCTGTATCGCATCTTCAAGAATAAATGTTTTGAAACCTTTATTCTCATATTCTGGTCTTTTAATGAATGGAACATACCCTTGCACCTGCCATTTTTCATCCTGAATTTTCAATCCTTTTTCAAAAGCAAATATCCTCTCGATAGCTTTTACTTGCTGTTTTCTATACTTGGTAACACCCTCCTTATTGAAATCATACCAGCTTATTGTTCTTTTTTTATCGTTATTGCTCGTGATAAAGCTACGGCAGATGTTTTCGACCATTTTAGGTTTTTCGATAATATCAAGCCGCGTAAAATCAGATGGCTTAAACTCAATAACTACGCCGCAATCGGTTTTATAATTCAGCCTGAACCGTGTATATCCACAACCCCCCGTTTCCACTGTAGAATCCCATTCGATTTTATCTTTATATGCATGGCTCAATCCTTCATAATACCACCTCGCAATCTTCATACAAAGAATATCCTGTACGTATGTATTGCACAGAGCCTTTATTGCCTTGTTGTCTTTGTCCTTGAATTTTTTCGGATTTTTGTTCATCAGATACCAGCGTTCTTCATTCATCGGCACAACATTCGCGAATTGTTCTTTTACAATCTTGATTAAGCTTTTTTTCTGCTCGCGTTCTTGTTCATAAAAACTTTCTCTTAAGAAATCTTTTCCCGTCGAAAACTGCGACTCCAAAAACCGTTCAGCTTTTGCTTGGTTGGTATTCAGTTTTTCATATTCCTTGTTTTTCTCCTCTGCTTCAAGGCCAATATAGCGATACAATACCGAACCACCGTTTTTCTCAAGCTCATCCAGCCTTGCCAGCCGCAGTTCACATGCTTTTTTGCAAAGTTGACTGATATCTTTAATTCCCTGTATTGATTCGTATGTTTTTTTATCAAGCGTTCCATCACCGACATAACTGCTGAGCCTTTTATAAAACTCATCAAATTTCAGCTTTTGAAGCATATCGCGAAGCGCGTCATGTTGCTCCACATTAAACCGTTTTTTAATATCAGCGATACTGCTCGATAGGAACTTTAAAATTATCGTAATCTTCTTTCCTTTATATATCAGCCATTTACTTTCTTTTAGCTCTTTCTCGATTGTTTCGATAATTTTACCAAGTTCTCTGCGTATATGCGTCAGCCGGTTGTTCACTTCTTCATAAGTGGGTTCCTTGCGTGTAATTTTGAGAAATGACGGTATCCTTCTTGCATCCTTTGGTTCGTAATTATCGTATCGTATCTTTTGCGACATATCGAATATATAGTCGCCCAGCTTTTGGATTGCCTCCTTACCCTTATTTTCAAAAATCAGCAGAACCAGATACTTCAACTCATTCTCGCTTATGCGGGCTGATACCGCATCTTTATCTTTCAGCTTAATCCGTATAATCGCGTGATTATTCCGAATGTAATAAGGCCAGTCATCATCGCTTGCACTTATCTCGTGAGGAAATTTAATATTTCTTTCTTTTTTACCGTCCTGTTTTTTGTTTTCTAAATGTACCTCTTGTTTCTCGTATCGAGCGAATGTAACTTCGAGATTCTCTTTTTTTGACCAGTCCTCGGTGAACATTATCGCGAACCGCATAAACTTGTTCCCCTTGCGCAAGCCCCTGCGGGTTTTTTCGTCTGTGCTGTCATTATCTTCTTTACTTTCCTGATTTTTTGCCTCTTTCAAAAACTCCTTTTTCTCTTCGTTGCTAAGTTCTCCTCTGCTATCAAGCCAGTCCACTGCCTCATGTGGCACCAACGAAAGATAACCGAGAATCTCTCGAAATGGTCTCGTCTCCTCGTTTTTCACTGCATAGCTGTCCCGCAGCGAATAATATGACAGAAGTCTGCGTGTAAAGTTATAATCCCGCTTTGTCCCGTCATCCATTTCTGCCCGGTCTGCCCGCTTTAATCCCTTTATCGCCCCCATCATCCTATTAACATTGCTTCTGTGGCAGAAAAATGACGCCAGAAACACAACCCCCGGCATTGTTATCCGGTATTTCTTATCATATTCCTCGAACAATCTTAACTGTTCCGGTTCGATACCTTTATAATCACTTTCTTTAGTACTACCGCTCAGATTAGAAACCGCTTTATCGAAAGTCGCCTCCATAAACACTTTAATAGGATCGTCTTTTTCGAACATCAGACAATTTTCATTGTGATAATAGTGTGAAAAGTAGTTTCGTATATCTCGAAGACGGCTTTCTATTCCATCCTTGACATTTTTAATTTGTTCATCGCTGATACCGCCTTTGCTGTGCTGACATTCCGCCAGAATATTTAAGCATCCTTTTTGTTTGCAGTTATCATAGGCTATATTAAGGGCTGCTGTAAAAAGAAACCTGTCTTCTTTGTAATTTTCAATTGAATAATTGTTGCCTTTTTTTTTGTTGTCCATTTTAATTCCTATTTTCTCACCTGATATATTTCCCATCTATCCCTGTCTGGCGTAATCAGCGATTAATTCTACCCCCAAACCCCCAGCACGTAAACCCGCAATTTTAAAGTAAAATTCCCCCGCATCTAAAAATAGTCACTTTTAGCCTTGTTTCTGCTTCCAGTTTTTCCAATTAAATATTGCCAGCACAGCAAAAAGAACTGAGCCTGCCGACAATGTTATTAAGACAGCCTTGCCTTTCAGATACATTGGAAAATATGAGACAGGTTCTTCTTTAGAGATCATAAGATATGAAATATAACCTATCCCGACCAAAGCTAAGAACGAAAATAGCCATCGGCATTCTCCGCCTAACAGTTCTTTCTTGAATAACTCCCAAGCTTTGTTTGGATCTGGTTCGTTTAGGCAACTCATGCGACTCAAATTTTACCCCCAAAGACTTATTTATGCAATTCCTATTAAAAAAACCAAAAAAACGATGAAAAAGCATACAAAAATTGATGAAAATATGCAAAAAAGTGCGAAAAAACCATGCAAAACTGTTCAAATTTACTGAAAACCGTGTATTTTAATCGGCTTTTTAATGAAGGCTGAAAGCTTTCGTGGACAAGGCGATGGTCTTTCGCATAAGCTCGCTTAGAGAAAAGACCTTGCCGAAGTACACTCAGCCGAGCAAAATCTGTGTTAATCTGTGTCTATCTGTGGCTAAAAAAATTCTTCATGCTCTTTATGGTAAAAACAATAAAATCCGTGAAAATCCGCGCTAATCCGCGGTTAAACTTTGTATTTCTTCTTTTCTTCATGGCAAAAAAACCGTGTAATCAGCCTGCCTTGCCGTAGCCTGGGCGTAGGCAGGCGAAATCTGTGGCTAAGGAATTAACGATTAAACAGCATCTGTTTTCGTCTGCCGCGGCATCGCAATCGTACCGGTTCTGGCAACGTTCTTAATCCCGTAAGGCCGGCAAATATTAATAAAAGCCTCGATTTTATCCTCAGGCCCTGCGATTTCGACCATGATAAACTTCTGCCCTATATCGACAACCTTGCCGTTGAACATTTCTATCATCGCGAAGACCTCAGGCCGCTTCTCCGGCGGTACAGATATTGTTATCAGCATCAAATCCCGCGCAACAACCGACTGACCGACAAAATCCTGAACCTTAACAACTGGGATAATCTTCGCCAATTGTTTGCGTACCTGCTCGACGACGCGGTCATCGCCGAGAACAACTATAGTCATTCTGCTTAATTCAGGGTCTTCCGTCCGCCCGACAACAAGCGAATCGATATTAAATGCCCTTGCCGCGAACATTCCCGCAACATGTGCCAAAACACCCGGCTTATTTTCAACCAATGCACTTATTATATGTTTCATAAACTTGCCCTTTTATATTAATCGTCCCTAAAGGACTCCTTAATTTTGCATTTTACATTTTGATTTTTTATTTCTTTTTATGCCATTGATTCCAAAATATCAAGTCCGTCCATTTCGTTAAGGCTCTTGCCTGCCGGAACCATCGGCCAGACGTTTTCTTCCTGCTCGACGCGGAAATCCACAACGCAGGGCCGCTTCTCAGCCAGCATCTGCTTAATCGCTTTGGGAACGTCGGATTTTTTCTCAACCGTCATACCCGCTGCTCCGAATGCTTTGGCAACTTCTTCGTAGTTCGGGTTTTGAAGATAGCTGCACGAATATCTCCTGCCGTAGAAAAGCTGCTGCCACTGACGAACCATTCCCATATACCCGTTATTCAAAATGCAGACCTTAATCGGAAGTTTATGCTCAACTGCCGTCGGAAGCTCGTTAAGCGTCATATTAAAACTGTGGTCTCCGTCAATATCTATAACCAAATCATCGGGCCTTGCTATCTGAGCGCCAATCGCCGCCGGCAGCCCGAATCCCATCGTCCCCAGCCCGCCGCTGCTTATAAACTGCCTCGGCCTTGTAAATTTATAAAACTGAGCCGACCACATTTGATTCTGGCCAACTCCGGTCGTAATTATCGCTTTTCCACTGGTCTGGGCGCAGAGTTCTTCGATGACGTACTGCGGTTTAATGGCGGTGCCGTTTTTGTCGTATTTGAGCGGATGTTTTTTCTTCCACTGGGCGATTTTGTCGAACCATTCTTTTCTTTCTTTGTATTCGACGTTTTCGGCGAGAGCGGATAGAATTTCTTTAGCGTCTCCGACGACGGGAATATCAACGTGTACGTTTTTCGAGATGCTGGAAGGGTCGATGTCAATATGGATAATTTTCGCGTTCGGGGCAAAGGTTTTGACTTTTCCGGTAACTCTGTCGTCAAAACGCGAACCAACGGCTATGAGCAAATCGCATTCCTGAACGGCGTAATTGGCGTAAGCCGAGCCGTGCATTCCAAGCATATCCAGTGAATGAGGTCTGCTCTGGTCATAAGAACCTAATCCTAACAGGGTCATAGTAACAGGCAGATTAGCTTTGTCAGCCAAGTCTCGCAGTTCGCCTGCAGAATTGGAGCTGATAACTCCTCCGCCAACGTACAGAACCGGTCTGCTGGAAGCGTTAATCGCGGCTGCGGCCATAGCTATTTGCCGCGAATGCCCTTTGGTCTGAAGCTTATATCCTTTGAGATTAATTTTTTCCGAACCGTCCGGCTGATACTTAGCCACTGAAACATCAACCGGAACGTCAATAAGTACCGGCCCGCATCTTCCGGTCGAAGCGATATGAAAGGCTTCGCGGATGGTTCTGGGTAGGTCTTTAACGTCTTTGACAATGCTGTTGTACTTGGTAACAGGACGAGTGATACCTGTGGTATCGGCTTCCTGAAAAGCATCGTTACCTATAAGGTCCGTTCGAACCTGTCCTGTAAAAGCAACCATCGGGACTGAATCCATCATAGCGGTAGCAAGACCTGTGGTAAGATTGCATGCACCCGGGCCGCTCGTAGCGATAACAACTCCGACCCGCCCTGTAGCACGGGCATAGGCATCGGCCATATGACAGCCGCCTTGTTCGTGACGAGGGACGATAACCTTAATCGGCGAATCGTATAGTTTATCGAACAGGGGCAAAACCACTCCGCCGAGATACCCGAATAATGTTTCGACACCCTGTTCGACGAGGGTATCGACGATGATTTGGGCACCGGTTTTAGTGTCAGTTGTTTTTTGTGTCATTTTAATTCTCCGAAAATCATCAGTAATCTTTACATTTTGAGTAATATTCGAGCTGCTCTGATTCTCGGCAGAGTAAAGCTCGTTGAAAAGGGGCAGCACGGCTGCACCGAGATATCCGAATACCGTATCAACTCCGAGTTCCAGCAAAGTCCGAACGATAATTTGCGCACCGGTAAGGGGTTGATTAATTTGGAGGCTTCGGGCGGCGATGCCCGAAGAAGCGGGTTGCGAACACATTTTAACAAACTCCTGATAAACATATAGTTATTCCAGTTTTTTACAGTTTTTCGGGCATTTCCCCGCCGGCCTATTCGGCTTATCCAAGCCGACCTGCCAAACGGGTTTTTCAGGCCCTACTGTACTACCGTAACCATCCCGGCCAACGGGATGTTTCAGGTTCGTACCTGATGCGTTTACGCACAGATACACAAACATTGTACACAATGCCAAAGGCTTGTGTCAAATGTTATTTTCGGCATTTTTTAACAGGGGATTAATGCGAGTTTTTGCAGAAGCTCCTCGGGTACGAATTTTGTAGGCAGCTGAGCCGATTGCTTGGAAAATGCTCTATCTGTGCACGGCGGCGGGGAATAAAGAGGTGAACTGAAATTTGGGCTATTCGTAAAAATAGTAGTTATATTGGGAAATTTGGCTTGATATAAAATGAAGCTGGCAAATTATTTGGCGTTGATTTTAATTTTGTTTTTTACAGGATGCCGTAAAGAGGGTGAGGCGGTATATATGGACGCGCAGGATAATACAATTGAAGATGTTAATTCGCAGGATAAAGAGCAATATCAGCTTGCGACGTTTGCGGCGGGATGCTTTTGGGGGGTCGAGGCTGCGTTTGCGAAAATTAACGGAGTGGTTTCGACTCGTGTAGGTTATACTGGCGGCAAGACGGTGAACCCGACTTATAAACAGGTTTGTTCGGGTAAAACCGGTCATGCCGAGGCGATGGAAATTATTTTTGACCCGAAGAAAATCAGTTATGAGCGGCTTTTGGATATGTTTTGGGAGCTGCACGACCCGACGCAGTTGAATCGTCAGGGGCCGGACTTCGGGGAGCAGTATCGTTCGGCGGTGTTTTATCACAATCTTGCTCAGCAGGCGGCTGCGGAGTCATCAAGACAAAGGTTAGAAGAATCGGGTAAATATAAACAGCCGATAGTGACACAGATTGTTCGGGCGCAGACGTTTTATCCGGCTGAGGAATATCACCAGAAGTATCTGGAAAAACGCGGGCTGAGCGTTTGCCATTAGAAAAATTTTACATCGGTTCTTGTCGCGGTGCGGCTTCAGAGATAATCATTTTTTTATTCAATTCTGAACCATTCGAAATCGGCGAATCCTCGGCTGTCGGTGATATTGGGATTAATGTTAAAAAGCCCGACCTTGGCGCCTATCCAAATATCTTTCGAGGCGGTGAATTGCGTTCCGATAGGTTTGTAGTCCTTGCCGGTAAGGCTGTACGAAAAATTGCAGCGTGCTTTTTCGTCAACGTTAACTTTGAAATAACAGGTGCTGTCATTTACGTCGACCGATTCGATTAGCCGGGTATTATCGAAACCTCTGTCATAGGCGCCTTCGAACATTGCTATCCGATAGTTATCTGCGGATTTTGAAATTGCAAGATATGCCCATTCGCCTCCCATAATTACAAGCCCGCTCCGCTCGTCCGCCAGGTCTGGGTTTGCGGTGATTTTTGTCGAGGCTGTGAATGACGGAGCGGGAAATTTTTGAAGAAGCAGATTCGGGACGAACCAGAAATTGCCGTTTTGAGAAAGATTCTTAACTGCGTATAGGCGCAAATATCCGGGGTTTTCCGTAAGCGAGTACCATTGTTTTTTGGGGTTTGCGTGCCACTGCCACTGTAATGCCAAATCGCTTTGATTAAATTCGTCCGAGGTTTGCGGGACGGTTATCGGAAAAGTTTGACCAACGTCGGGTTTTTCGTATTCGAGAACAGGTTCGCCGATTCCGTCGTTATCGATATCAACGCCCATCAAAGGCCAGCCGTCTTGCCATTTTACCGGCTGAAGATGTGTGATGCGGCCATAGGGGCCTCTGTCCTGAAAATGAATGAACCACCATTGCCCTGATTCCAATTCGACAAGACCGCCCTGATGCGGGCCGTTGATTTTTGTGCTGCCTTGATGCAGGACGTTTTTAATTTCGTACGGGCCGTAGATGTTTTTCGCGCGAAGAGCTGTCTGCCAGCCTTCAGTGACACCGCCTGCGGGGGCTAAGATATAATACCAGCCGTCTTTTTTGAGAAATTTGGGACCTTCGATTGTCGGCTGATTTTCATCCTGAAAAATAATTGTGCCGTTGTCTAATATTTGTTTGCCGTCGGGGCTCATTCGATGCAGATAAAGAATTCCGCCTCTGAGTTTGCTTCTGACTAAATAGGCGTTTCCGTCGTCATCCCAGAGCGGACAGGGGTCTTCCCACATTTCGACTTTAACGATGTGGTTAAGCTGCCACGGGCCTGCGGGGTTTTCGGCGACGGCCATAAAAAGACCTTCGTGCGGCGTGCAGAAATAGACATAAAAAAGACCGTTATGAAAACGAATCGATGGCGCCCAAGAGCCTTTGCCGTGAACCGGTTTATTATATTTTTCGAGGGGCAGGTTTTCATAGACATGTCCGATGATTTTCCAGTTAACTAAATCTTTGGAATGAAGAACGGGAATTCCGGGCATGCAGTTGAAGCTCGATGCTGCCATATAAAAATCGTCGTTATGTCGGATAACATCAGGGTCGGAATAATCGGCGTGTATAATCGGATTTTTGTATCTGCCGTTTCCTAAATCGGATACCCAAATCTGGGCGGCAAGAACGGCTTGAAACAAAAATAAAAACACGACGCTGCGAATCAGCATTTTCATAATCCGGCCTTTCGTATTTTATTTGCAATCTGTTCTAAAAGGCGATGCTGGCAAGCCTTCTTTATTATATAAATTCGCACCTTCGGGATTGTCGGCCCAAGCATATCTGACGGCTTTGGGTTCGGTTATTTCATCATGCCAGAGGACGACTTTATCATCTTGTATTTCTGCGTTTGCCCAGACGAATTTTTTGTCGGAGCCGGCTATGGCGAATTGCTGCAATGGGCCGTCCTTTGCGATTAATCCGCCGCCGATGTGTGAAAAGGTGAGAATGATTTTATTGTCTTGGATTTTCATAGACTGATAAATAGGGCCTGAATAGACAAGGTCATTTTCACCGTAAGCGATTTTTCGAGCGGCGAGGGCGAGGCGTTTGCCTACATCTTGTTTGTTCAGGGGGTGAATATCATTCCATTCTCCGATGTCGATTGTTACAGCCATTGCGGTGTTGGGGACTGAAAGGGTTTTTAATTGAGCTTCTCTAAGCTCGGCCCATCCGCTTTCGGAGGGTTTGTCTTTAGCATCCATAAAATTGGCGAGCTGAACATATAAAAACGGAAAATCGCCCTGATTCCAATTTGTCCGCCAGTCGGCTATTAAGTCTGAGAAAAGTTTACGGTATTCATAGGATTTTCCGGTGTTGGATTCGCCCTGATACCAGATAACCCCTTTAATTTTGTAGTTTAAAAGAGGTGCTATTTCTCCGTTGAATAATCCGAGCGGCTGCCACTGAACGAAGGTTTTGCCCGGCAGGGGTTCCATAACTGCGCCTAATTTATACTGCCATTGACCTTGCAAATCGATTTTATCATCTGCAAAAACAAGCTCGTAAGGTTTTTCAGGGTAAAAGCGTCCTATGCCTGAGTTCGAGATAACTCTTACGGTAATTACATTTTTTCCGGTTTTGAGAAGATTAGCGGGGACATCGTAGATTCGAGGAGGCCATTCGTATGTTACTTGGCCGACTAATCGTCCGTTAACATAAGTTTTGTCGGCGTCTTTGATTCTTCCGAGCCACAGCTTTGCTTTTTGGCCGGCGAGAGATTCGGGAATTTCAATTTCTTTTCTGAACCAGACTGAGCCGTTTTTTTTGGTTGGTAAAAAATCAGGAAGCTCGATTGTCTGCCAGCCGCAAGTATCTAAATCAGTTGCGAACCATTCTTTAGAATCTTCGATAAGGCCGGGGTCGGTTTCATCGAGAAGTTTATACCAGTTGTCGCTGACGGTTTTGTCTTCGGATTCGATTTTTCTGATTAACTCGTTATCTTTGAATTTTTGAGCGGTTTGGTAATATTCTGGAAATTGCTTCAGGGCTTCCTCGCTCATCCATGCCTGTGCGGGCGAGCCGCCGAGGCTGGCGTTGATTAATCCGACGGGAACATTATATTGTTCGTATAATTCCTTCGCGAAGAAATACCCGACAGCAGTGAAATTCAGGATGCTTTGGGGATTGGCTGCTTCCCATCGTCCCGAAGATACATTTTCACGCGGTTTTTTAAAATCATATTCGTCAGGGACAAGAAATTGTCTTATCGCAGGATTGAAGGCTTGGGCGATTACATCGGGATAGTGATATTTGAGTCTTTCCATTGTCAGTTCCATATTCGACTGTCCCGAACAGACCCATACATCGCCGAGCATTATATTTTTTAAGGTTATCTGATTCGAAGCGGTAATTTCCATAGTATAAGGGCCGCCTGCCTGTGATTTATCGAGCATTAATGACCATCTTCCGTTCGAATCGGCAGAGGTATTATATGTTTTTTCGTTAAAGGTTATGTTTACCGATTCGTTGGCATCTGCCCAGCCCCAGATTTTTAGAGCGGTATCTCTTTGCAGAATCATACCGTCGCTTATAAGACGCGGCAGCCTTACGGCGCAAAGGGCAGCTTGAGAAAGAATCAAAATATAAAGGCAAACCAGCAAGAGCATAGACTTGAATTTAAATTGCATATCGAATTCTCCTTATTAGTTGATAACTTTGGTTCCGTCAAAATTTTTGTCGGCGAAATCGAGAAATTGTTTCCAGTCGCTGTTATCGGCTCCGTGTCCGCCGTCTCGCAGATAATAAACGACGGTATCGCCGACGAGAGTTTTTACCGGCGGCATATCGATGTCACCCAAACCTTTTTTGCCGAATAGATTATACACATCTTCGGCGTGTTTGGCTGCTAAAAAAGTGCCTTTCGGGTCGCACCAGTAATCGTATTTGGCTGAATGTACGAAAACCGGACGAGGAGCCATTAAGGCAAAGAGCATATGCCAATCGACCGGCAGGTCGTTTTCTCTGTTGGCGAATTTTTTGAAGTTCGGGCAGAACCAATAGCTTGCCCAGCCTGTAATCGAGGCAATGGTTTCTCCGTATCGGCGGCGTACTAAATTCGCTCCGCCGCATCCGGCTTGGCCTGAGATTATTAACGCGAAACGTTCATCCTGTGCTCCGGCCCACATGGCGGTTTTGCCGTATCGGGAAAATCCGAACAGTGCGATTTTGGATTCGTCTATGTCGGGGTCGGTCTCGATGTAGTCCATCGCCCGGCTGGCAGCCCAAGCCCAAGAACCGATAGCGCCCCATTCATTCGGTTCGGGTTGATTCCGGCCGTGCTTGGCAAAAAATTTGCGGATGCTTTTGTCGTACGAGTTAGGTTTATCGAGGTCCACATCCCAAGGATTGTAAACTATAAGTCCATAGCCTCTGTTGATGATAATTTCAGTAGGCCCCCAGCCGATGACCACGAAGGCCGGCACGGGCGTCTGGGATTTCGGCAAGAGGACTTTTAATTTCATATTCGGGTCGGTTTCTTTGCCGGTGAAATATATTGTTATATCTTTTGCCACAGCTTTGCCGTTCATAGCGTTGGGGTCAGCTTTGGTTAATTTAAATGTCATATCTTTAGGCCGACCGACCATAGTTTTTCCATAAACATTTTCCTCGAATAGTTTGATGATTTCCGGTCGGCGTTGTTTTTGCCATGTATTTGCGTCGGTTACTTTTTGGCCGTTTTGAAGTGTCAGCGGGTCGGGCAGCGTGAACTGGGGAACTTTGTCTTCATCGTACTGGCCGATAGGATAACCGTCAGGAAGAACCGGCGGAGCTGATAAGGCGTAACAAGCAAGACAAAAAACTAAGGACAAGAAAACAAGAGAGTGTTTCATAGCTATTCTCCTGATAAAACAGCAGGTGTATTTTACCAGAAAAAAGTAACATCGTAAAGGCGATGGAATAATTGATTGTACATCTCAGAATAACAATAGAAAATGCGAAGCGGTAAAGCTTGAAAATCGGTTCGAATAACTATATGATATTGTTTTTAACGGTGAGAGTAGCTCAGTTGGATAGAGCATTGGATTGTGGTTCCAAGGGTCGCGGGTTCGAATCCCGTCTTTCACCCTTTTTTGCAGGCGGTTTTTTAAGGGCCGTTTTTGTTCGATATTTGACGCTGAAGGGGGGTTATTAGGGTTTATAAGCCTTCCTAAATCCGGTAAAAAGTTAAGCTGGGCGGTTATTAAAAATAACGAAAATAACGATTTTTTCGCTTGCAATGTTGTGCAAAAAGGTGTATAGTACTTGTTGTTATACCTCAAAGTGCGGGTGGCAGTGCAATAAAATGCCTGTTTTTGTTGACAGTTCAGATTGGAGTTATTAGAGTACATCAGCATTTATAAATAATGAAATAATCCGCTATTGCGGTTTATGAACCTCGGCGAGGCAGCATGGCTAGCCGGTTTCCCCCCCAGCCGGTACCATCACCTCGCCTTTTTTATGCGCATATTTTGTCTGCGGTTAAATGCTTGTTTTATAAAGACTTAGGCGAAGAGAAGGTTTTTCTGAACAGTAAAAAACAGGCTATCGCGACGGCTGAGGTTATTGAGGCGAAGATAAATGTCGATTGGGGCGAGATATTCTGCCAAAGAAATCCAGCTATGATGCCCGCAGGCAGGGCAGCCAAGCCGGTTACGGCGTGAAATGTCCCCAGAGCTGTTGCTTTTATATTGTCGGCGGCGAGGTCAGATATTAGAGCTTTTTCTGTTCCGTCGACGGCGGCCAAAACCACTCCGTATAATGAAAACAAAATTACGAACATCCAAGTTGAGTCCGCATAGGCGAAACCCAAGCAGACTAAGGCGAAAAGAAAGAATCCGGAAATAATAACCGGCTGTCTTCCGATTTTATCCGAGAGTGAACCGAGCGGAATAGCAAAGACACTGTAGAAAATATTGAAAAGCACATACAAAAGGACCGGCGCGGCGATTGATGCTTTTTCGGTGAAGATATGCTGGGCTTTCATTACGAAAAACATATAACTGAAATTGCCTAAGGCGAAGATTCCTGCGACGAGTATGTAAAGTTTTAGCGGTTTTGACAGAATCGAAAAACTGATTTTCAATTTTGCATTGTTTTTGGGCGTTTGGTTTTCTTTTACAAATCGAATAGGTATTAAAGCGGCAAGACCGAATACGGCTGCGATGATGATTATTGTTTTTAATTCTAATCCTGCGAACCACAGCAGAACAAAAGCGATAACCGAACCTAAAACAGCGCCCACCGAATCGAAGCTGCGATGAATTCCGAATCCCTTGCCGCGTTTTCCTTGCGCTGATTCGGCTATAAGCGCGTCTCTCGGAGCGGTTCTGAGGCCTTTGCCGACGCGTTCGAGCGACGCGAATGCCAGAGCGCTCGGCCACATCTTCGCAAACCCCAGCAGCAGCTTAAAAACGGTTGAGGTGCCGTATCCGAGATAAACAAAGATTTTTCTTTTTCCTGTTTTGTCGGACCAGTATCCGCAGATGACTTTGAGGATATTCGCAAGGCTGTCACGCAATCCGCCGAGCAATCCGATGATTTGCCCCGAAGCTCCGAGCGACTGCAGGAACATCGGGAGAATCGGCATAATCATTTCGCTGCTTAGGTCGTTGAAAAAACTTACGATGCTTAAGATGATGACGTTGCTGAAACTTTTCTTTTGGTTATTATTTTCCATAACTTTATTGGCCGCGAACCTGCACGATGACGTTTCTGCTTCTGGGGCCGTCGAATTCACAAAAGTAAATTCCCTGCCATGTGCCGAGTACGAGAGAGCCGCTGTTTATTAGAATTTGTTCGCCGGCGCCGAACATCGAGCTTTTTACGTGGGCGTCTGAATTGCCTTCGCCGTGGCGGTAGCCTCTTCGATTTTCGGGGATTAGTTCTTCGAGGGTTAGTAAAATATCGTGCATGACCGAAGGGTCGGCGTTTTCGTTTATTGTGATTGCGGCTGTAGTATGCGGGCAAAAAACTATAACATCGCCTTGTTGGATTCCCGATTGCCGGACGATTGACCGGATATCAGAGGTTATATCGACAAGCTCGTTTCTTTTTTTTGTTCTAACGCCGAATGTTTCCTGTATGATTTTCATAATGGTTAGCTATCTTCCTTTTTAGATTTCATTTGCTTTATGATTTCAAGCTGATTGACGGCCTGATTGTCTTTCGGCCTATTCATTGCTTTTTTTGATAAAATCAGGTCGTCGATCTGCAGGATGTTATATTGTTTATTATTTATGACATGAGGTTTACTTTTAGCCTTTACCGAATCAAACGAACCTATACCCTGTACAGAACTGATGCAATCAAGCTGACCAAGGTCGGTATCGATATAAAGATTTTTAAAGTCTTTACAATTTTGTTTTGTGATTTCGAATTTCAGTTTATTCGGGGTCATCCGATGAACGGGATTCAGGCCGGCCAGCGCTTTGTGCAGTTTGAATAAGTTCTCAGCAGTAAAACTGCAGCAAATATCAATATCTTCTGTTACGACAGTGCAGCCGTGAATTGCTCCGGCAAGTCCGCCTACAATTACAAAGTCAACATCTGCTTCGTTTAACTTATCCAGAAGATTGAAAAAATCCTGCATTACTTTTCATTCCTGTTATCGCGCATTTGCTTTATAGTATTGACAGCTATTTGAAGCCGTCTGATTCTTTCTGTCGGAGTTCGTTTAAGATTATCGTACAGAGCTACTATATCGATACCGAAATCCTTTGCTTTTTGAAGCCGCGGGTCTTTACTGATGAGAATTTGCTCGAGATTTTCCATTGTTATTTTTTTCTTACATTTGTTCTACTACTTCGATACCCAATAAATTTTTCAGTCCATGCTCGATTGTCCGGGCGGTTAAATCGCACAGCAAAAGCCGTGTCGGCCGTTTGTCAGGCGAGGCGATGAGAACGGGACAATTTTGATAAAAGCTGCTGAATTTTTGTGCAAGCTCGTAAAGATAGGCTGTCAGGTAATTGGGTTTATAATCGGCGGCGGCTGATTCGATGATTTCGCCGTATCGAACGAGATGCTTTGCCAGTGCTAATTCGTCAGGCTCGGTCAGATTTAAATTTTTCAGTCCTTGGAGTTCCTGTTCGACATTGACGCCTTTTTCAGGAGCTTTGCGGACGATGGATTTTATTCGGGCGTAGGCATACTGCATATATGGAGCGGTGTTGCCGTCCATAGCCAGCATTTTGTCGAAGCTGAAGACATAATCGCTTGTGCGGTTGTTGGAATAATCGGCGTATTTAACGGCTCCGATTCCGACGGCATTGGCGATTTTTTCTTTTTCTTCTTTTGATAATTCGGGATTTTTCTGCTCGACGATTTTGCTTGCGCTCTGGACAGCCTCGTCTAAAAGGTCTTTTAATTTTACGTTCTCGCCGGAACGTGTTTTTAGGGGTTTGCCGTCTTCGCCGAGTACCGAGCCGAAGGTTACATGATGAAGCATCTCTCTTTTTGCCCAGCCTGCCATTTCGGCTACAGTAAAGACCATCTCGAAATGAAGCTGCTGCCGCGCGTCCGTAACGTAGATAATTTCATCGGCTTTTAGTTCATTTACTCTATATCTTATCGCAGCCAAATCAGTTGTTGCATAAAGAAACGCACCATCTGATTTTTGTATTATTACCGGTAAAGGATTGCCTTCTTTATCCTTAAAACCTTCAGGAAAAACACATACCGCTCCATCAGACTCAACAGCCAATCCTTTTTCCTTTAACTCCGAAACAATATTTGGCAGCATATCCTTATAAAAGCTCTCACCACGAATATTAGCTTCTGCATAAATAATCCCAAGCTTTTTATATATATCTATGAAGTGTTGTTCCGACGCACGAATAATTTCATTCCAGCAACTTATCCATATCTGGTTGCCCTTGTGAAGACCTGCAATTGCTTCACGTGACTCAGCCGCAAATTCTTCGTTTGTATGAAAAAGATGACTTGCTTCTTTGTAGAATGCATCGAGGTCCTTTATAGGTAAGTATGGAAATGTTTTTTTATCTCCTCTTTTGATAGCCGCATCTCGTTTTCTACTATATAAAGCACAGAGCATGCCGAATTGTGTTCCCCAGTTACCGATATGGTTTTGAGGTTTGATTTTATGTCCAAGAAATTCGAGGATATTACAAAGACATTCACCTATTATAGTACTTCTCAAATGCCCAACATGCATTTCTTTCGCAATGTTGGGACCGGAAAAATCGACGACAATTCTTTTAGGTTGAGCAATTTTACTTATTCCGAGATGATTTTTCGAATCAGCGTTGATTTCAAGAATCGCATCTGAAAGGAATTGCGGTTTTAATCTTAGATTTATAAATCCCGGCCCTGCGATTTCGGGTTTTTCACATAGGTCATTTAAATCGAGCTTTTCAACGACCTGTTCAGCTAACTTTCTGGGGTTGGTCTTTAGATTTTTTGCCAGAGCCATTACGCCGTTGGCCTGATAATCACCGAATTTTGCTTCTTTGGCTGCCTGAACGATAGCAGGGGCCTTTTGGCCGGTGACTTGCATCATCGCCGCAGAGATTCGTTCTTCTAATATGTCGATTACCGGTTTCATTTCAAATCAGCCACAGAGTTTTATTTATAGCCACAGAGGGCACAGAGAACACAGAGAAATAGTTTTTATAGCCACAGAGAGCACAGTCCTATGGACTCCTTACGGAGAGGTCACAGAGATATTTGTTTTATTAATTCTAATTTCAATTTTTCATATTCCTTTTGTATCTTCTTTGTTTACCAGCCGTAATAATTTCTTATCTCTATAGCTAAAAAGGTATTGCTATAGCTATTATAAAGCCACTCGTTTAATTCCATCAACAAGTCTTTTTTCGCCGAAATTTACAATCAGCCCTCGTCTTAATTTTGTAGCTTTTAGATACGAGAGAGTCTGAGCTAAAGCGACTTCCGGCATTTTAGAAAGCGATTTTATTTCCACAACCACTTCATCCTCAACGAGAAGGTCGATTTTCTGTCCTTTAATAACCTTACCTTTGTACATAACATCGGCAGGCACTTGTCTTTTGTATTTTATTTCCTGAAGTTCAAATTCATAACAAAGCGCTTCTTCGTAAATCGATTCAAGCAGTCCGGGGCCAAGCTCCCGATGTACTTCGATTGCAGCTCCAATAATTTTCTCTGTTAAATCATCGCTCATTTATTTTTATCTCTGTGGCCTCTGTGTACTCTGTGGCTAATATAAATTATTTAGTTTCCTCTGCGGCAATTTTCAATCGTTTTGCGTCGCCCCAGAGCATTTCCAAGTCATAGTAGCCTCTGTATTCTTCATCGAAGAAATGCACGACTACGTCGACGAAATCGAGCAGAACCCATCTTCCCTGTTCGTATCCGGCTCTTCCGAAAAGCTCATAGCCCTGCGCTTTTGCCAATTCTGTAATTTCATCACAAATACTTCTCATCTGCCGGCCGCTTGTGCCGGTCGCGATTAGAAAATAATCAGCGGCGGGTGATATTCCTTTTAAATCGAGCACTACGATATTTTCGCAATGGCGTTCGGCAGCGAGTTTTGCCGCGGCCAATGCGAGTTTTTTTCCTGTGGTATTAGTTTTTTTCGCCAATTAACGTTAAACCTCCAAAAAAACGGGGCGGCTGAAATCAGCCACCCCGATAGGTTACAAATAAACCGCTCGAACGTCAACTATTAGGCATGTCATTAGTAGCTTCGCAGATTCAGCCACGCTCCGACTGTCGGCGCGAATTTAACAATGACGCCGGCGAATACTACGCTGACCATGCTCATTAGTTTAATAAGGATGTTTAGGCTCGGGCCTGATGTATCCTTGAACGGGTCTCCGACTGTATCACCGACAACGGCGGCTTTGTGGGCGGGTGAGCCTTTTCCGCCGTGCGCTCCGGTTTCTATATACTTTTTGGCATTATCCCAGCATCCGCCGGCGTTATTCAGAGCTACAGCCAGCACGAAACCGCAGCTTAATCCTCCGGCGAGCAGTCCCAGCAGTCCGGCTACTCCGAGAATAAGCCCTGTTATGACCGGTACGAAAATTGCTAACAGCGAAGGAATAATCATTTCCCGCTGGGCGCCTTTTGTTGATATGGCTACGCATCTTGCGTAATCGGGTTTGCCTGTTCCTTCCATAATTCCGGGTATTTCACGGAACTGCCTTCTGACTTCGTTTACCATGTCACCGGCGGTTTTTCCGACGGCTTTCATAGTCATAGCGCAGAAGATAAAGGCCATCATCGAGCCGATGAATAATCCGCAAATTAAGTTGGGATTCATAATGCTCAAATTATATGCAGCCACAAAATCAGTCATCGATGCCGCGGTGATGTCGATGGCTCCGCTTATCGTTTCAGGAATAATTCCTTTTACAAAGGTAACGTTTCCGACTGTATAAGAGCCTCCGTTTTGTTCGGCAAGTGTTCCAATCCAGACGCGTATGCTTTCAATCAGCGATGCCAATAGCGCCATAGCTGTCAAAGCCGCAGAGCCGATTGCAAAGCCTTTTCCTGTCGCTGCGGTCGTATTGCCCAGCGAATCCAGAGCGTCAGTTCTTTTTCTGACCTCACCGCCCAGACCGGACATTTCAGCGTTTCCGCCTGCGTTGTCAGCGATTGGGCCGTATGCATCGGTAGCTAATGTAATTCCGAGAGTAGCTAACATTCCGACTGCGGCGAAGCCTATACCGTAAAGTCCAAGAGCGATATGTGTGAATCCTCCGGCAAAGCCGAAAGCGCATAAGATGCAGATTGTAATAGTAACTACCGGCAGGGCCGAAGAAAACATTCCTGTCGCCAAGCCGTTGATAATTGTCGGTGCAGGGCCCATCTCTGCCTGTTGTGCAACTGCTTTTGTGGGGCCGTATTCGGCAGATGTGTAGTATTCTGTGAACTGTCCGATTAAGAATCCGCCGACTAAACCGGCGATAACCGAACCTGCAATTCCATAGCTTATCCATCCGGTCTGAGCCATAATAAGAACGGCAGCGATTATCAATACGGTGCTAAGCAGCGTTCCCCGCATAAGGGCGTGAAGAAGGTTTTTCTGGCTGGCTCCTTCTTTGCAGCGGACAAAGAATATGCCGATGATTGACAGAATAATTCCGATACCGGCGACCATAGTCGGAGCTAATACAGCGTGAAGGGTTGTCATTTGCCCTTTTAAAACACCGGCTGTCAGAGCTGCTCCTAAAGCGGCTGTTGCAAGGATTGAGCCGACGTAGCTCTCGAACAGATCCGCTCCCATACCCGCGACATCACCTACGTTATCACCGACGTTATCAGCGATAGTAGCCGGATTTCTTGGGTCATCTTCGGGTATTCCGGCTTCGACTTTTCCGACCAAATCCGCTCCGACATCGGCAGCTTTGGTATAAATTCCGCCGCCGACACGTGCGAACAAGGCTTGGGTCGATGCTCCCATTCCGAAGGTTACCATTGTTGTTGTAATTTCGGCGAGTTTCAAATCGGGATTCATTCCCGCCGGTACCAGCGTCAAACCCAAAACTTGCAGTCCTTCTGCCATATTTTTGGGGGTATAAACCAGTAAATCAAGGATAAGATACCAAACGGTAATAAGCAAAAGTCCGAAGCCTACGACTACCAGCCCCATAACCGCACCGGAACGAAATGCTACCTGCAAAGCCGAGTTAAGACTTTTTGTAGCGCCTTGAGCGGTTCTGCTTGAAGCGCTGGTTGCTGTTTTCATACCTAAAAATCCGCAGAATGCGCTTAAAAGACCGGCAGTTATGAAGGCTATGGGTACGAAAGGATTCTGCACGCCCGCATAAGCTAAGGCTGTGAAAATCACAAATAAAATGACGAATACTCCGAATACAACGGTATATTGGCTTTTCAGGTAGGCGTAAGCGCCTTCCCTGACGTGGCCGGCGATAGTTACCATTGTTTCGTTGCCTGCCGGGTCTTTTATCATTCTCTTATAGAAGAAATAAGCGAATATTAAAGCAATAATTGACGCTCCAGCGGAATTAAGGATTTGCAGTCTGCCGAGCCGCAGCCTATACCCGCAATACAAGGTACGGCAAGAACCGTGAATAATAGACCTACCAACAACCTGCTTTTACTCATCTTAGTTACTCCTTTAAAATTCAGTTTATATACGCCTTTCCGTAATTGGCGAAATGCCGAAGTTTAATGAAAACATCAAAGATTGCAAGCTTTTTTGCTGCAGACGCATTTTCTGTGCGGTTAATAAGAATATTATCGGCTAATCGGCGGTTTTTTCAATAGTAAAAGCATTACCGCGAAATAACTTGAAAATGTCCATTTTTTTACTATAATCAGCCATAATCATGTTTTTTGTCGGAGCAGATAAGAAGATTATGGAAAAGCATGAAAAAAACCGTGGAAAATGGTGTCTACCCACTCTTGTTATAATGCAAATCGCCTTAGGGCTGCCTTATCTTGGCAACATTCCAAGAGTTTTTGTTGATGAAGCGTGGGATTCGGCTTTGGGTTGGAATATCGCGCAAAACGGCAAACTGGCTCATCCTTTTATTGAGGGAATGGGCGGGGTGCAGCATTGTTTCATTCAA